>Ga0302186_10003423_pt1 | contig 11612 bp, 12 predicted proteins | sample II_Bog_E1_2_FD_198782 | JGI IMG/M metagenome (GOLD analysis project Ga0302186, IMG submission 198782) | Peat permafrost microbial communities from Stordalen Mire near Abisko, Sweden - II_Bog_E1_1 | ecosystem: Environmental > Terrestrial > Soil > Wetlands > Peat | place: Sweden: Abisko...
AGTCCCGAGAGGCGAAGGAAAGGCATTTACTCTTCTTTCTATTATTTAGCAGATGTTTTAATGCGGATTATCTTCTTCATGAAGTAGGTTTTCATCCAATAAAAATATATAAGTGTTATGAAACAAGAGTAAAAACATGAATTTTAATGGAAGATTTAAATTATTAAATAAAAAATCAATTCATTTATTTCATGAAATAGCTGCAGCCTAGATTCAACATATATATTATTCATTGCAAATATTCATTGTATCTTTCAATCACTATTTTATTGATTTTATACTTTGGTAACCTGAATCTAGTCTATTACAGATTCGAACATTATGTATATAGCATATATAAAATACTAATTAACTTGGTTAAATGTAATATTAATTATTTCCTTTGATCAACAATCAGTATTTCAAAACTAAAATATCTCTTAATTGGATTGGGATGGCTGGTCTCCAATTCTGAAAATATTCTATATATTCTTTAATTTTACCTTCAGAATGAAGCCCAAAGTCTATATTCCGATTCCTGATGATTCATTTTCTTTATCCTCTTCTTTTTTTGTCATAGATAATCCAGAGTCATACACTTTTTCGATCATTCTATCAATCACATTCTTCTCCTTATCTGTAAATAACAGATTCAAAAAAATTAGTAGAAAAGTATCATCGTTAAAGAGGAGTGCATATCTAATTTTCGGCTTAATCTTCTTCCCTTTACTAGTGGCCGTGATGGTTTCCAAGTCAAAGACTGTCCTATTAAAAACTGTATCATTAATGAATTACTTTCTTGATCCACAATATTTTCCAAATAGCTTTAATCATATCTGGCATGAAAGATGTCTTATACTGTGTATCCTTCCTCATGAATGAGATGAGAAAGGTAATTAAAGTTGAGAGTAATGCCAGGTTTGCTCATAAACCTTTCGAAGATGTGTTGCCTGAGATGATACTAATTGCTCATTAAAATAAAAGCTGTTTGAAGATTTTTTAGTCAATATAGATCTAAATACATATATATAACGATTAAGATTAATTTCAAATCAATAAAACAATTTATCTAAGTTAAGGGTCTGACAAAATATGTCTGTAAAAAAAATTGAAAATCTAAGCAATTAAAGCAATTAATATTAAAAGATAAAAATGAGTTTTAACTTCTATTATCAATTAAAAATATATAATTGCAAATGAAAAACCGTGAACAATCAAAATAAAGAAGAAGAAGTTAGCCTAACAGTCTCTTGGAAAGAAAAGATTATTTATAAATAAATATTAAGAAGAAATAGATTCAGAGTAAAGTTTAAGGGGATGATCGATTGTAAACATTCAGTACCTTCAGAGCTCACGAAAAAGAGAAATTACATATTTCCTCTTAATAAATTCGTAAGTCAGATCTAAAGCATGAATAGAACTCACACATGGAGGAATAGGCAAAAACATTATTGATTCAGTAATCATAATAATTTGATCGATAAATGGTATCTTCCAAATATTCCCGGAGGAAAATTTATAAAAATGGTGAAAATACCGATATTTCGGCTTTTAATTTTAAAAATAATCAAATAGCTGCATAAAACAATCCAAGAAGATATTCCTATATGAAGGATATGCCCAGCATATTGATGGGGACAATATGCAATAACAAAAAGAAGAAACATTACCACAGTAATTTGATTGAACCAACAACATCACTACAGGCTGAAAAAGGAGTGAAAAACAATAAGTAACTTTTTCATATCTCCAACATAAACTTGAAAGATGTCTCAGCTCTATATTTACGGAAAGACACAAAATAAAAATTGAAACTCGATAATTATCCTAAATCATGCGACGATAAAGAGAAGACAATAAAAAAATAGAGAATAGATGTTAAAACTATCTTAAATAACCGTAGACTTGCTATTAACATCAAAGAGCTAATTAAGCCATTTTCTGTTTCGCATCAGAACTTAATTTCAATGAAAATGACTCATCTTTTAAGTAAAGCCAGTTTTAATCGTTAGAAATATCATAGTTGCAATGTTTCAGAGATGGCTCAATATAATTCTCCCTCTAAGGAGAAAGAGAGACAATAAGATACTAATCAGAAGGTACAAAATAAATCAGAATTGCCGAATCTAAATAAAGTAATAAAAAGCATCAATGGTGTTCGAAATGATAAAGGCAGGATTCAGTACTGTTTTCCTCAAACCTTTAAACCTGTGAGTTCGAATCTAATAATTCTTTTCAACAAGCTTTAGGAGTTTAAGATAAATAAATATAAAAAATATTCCACACGTCGAAACTCAGAAGAAAGCGAGATAATATCCAATTCTGTTCCTTAGCATCAGATTTTAAATATAACATAAAGTAAATATTTTAACCAGCATTTCAAGATCAAATAAAAAAGGCAAAAATATATTAATCTGACGAAAAATAGAGTGAGGAGTAGTTTTAGTAAAAATATAAAAAATACCGAATCTGATGTGAACTAAATGACCAATTATGAGGATAAGCATTTAATTAGGCATAAAATGAGTAATAGTTTGGTATAAATGCTGCCTTAATAATCCCATATTACTCGTCCCATCTTTATCCATGACAATATCTTAGTATACAAATGATGTAAAATTACTTAAAAGTATAATTTGCTCTTGATATATTAATTCAAATATTTGTAAGCATCACTCTCATAAAATAAATTATTATTTTAATTCCGTAAATATTATCTTTGTAAAACTTGGTCGATCTAAATAAATTTCTTTTCCATTTTAATAATCTATACAAAATTACCCCATATTTTGTTATAAAACCTGTGTTTTTCTCTCATTAACTGAGTATATATTTATCGCCTAATATCATCAATAAAAAAATCACTTTCAGAATTATTTTTACTTAAAAATATATGCTTTTCTGCAATAATTTTTGCCTATAATATCAAATCCAATAATATACTCTAAGCATCAATAAATACGCTAAAAGACAAATTTTCAACTCAATAATTTCCAATCTATTGAAGAAGTAGTTTGCTATATCACTAGACTTTTGAAATTTTCACTTGGTATTGTCTGCAATTACTTTTCGTGAGTCATGTTTATTAAATTAATATTGTTTTAGCTCTTTTAGGAATAGTCATTCTCTCTATGGCCTTCAGTTATATCAGTTGGTTTTGGTCTCCAAAGATTTCATAAGGAAAGGCAAAAAATTAGCCTTTTAAAACATAATAAAAGTTTTAAAAATAAAGTCATAAAAACGAAGATCCAAAATATGATATTTTTTTAAGAAAAAACAAATTAGGAATTTTTTCCCTCAAGACATCTTGAATGACCGTCTTGTGGTAAGATGAGAAATAAAATGAACGAAATAAACTAAAATTATTTGATTGAAGTATCTTTAATGTGCATTATATCGCATTTTATCTCCCATGACAAATTTGACGATAATACTTAATTTTCAAATGAGAAAAACTCCCATTCACTTTAAGAAATTAGAAATGCAAAAATATAGACAAATGAATTCATTTGCTCTATATCAATGATCTTATCATTTGGCCTTTTGTGTATATTCACTATTAGATATAACATTCGGCGGGTAGGAACTCACATTATGATTGATGAATCCATTTCAGGCTGTTTTGAAATCATACAAGTCGAACTTCTATGATTGAGATGTAAAAATCAGCATGCTATTTGGATTATGATTGAGAATAAAAAGATAAAAATAAGAATTGTGACTTAGAAATATACACTTTCACCAATTCTTTAAAATTTTAAAATTAGCCCAAATTAATTGCAACAAGTATAAGTAAATTAAGAGAGTTGATGATGGAATTTGAGCCCTGTTAGCAATAAAAAAAGGTACAGCAGTCATTGGATCAAGTTGAGGAAATCATTCAATCCCTGTCTTCTTAGATACGTTACTTTAAGGTATTCCCATGGAGCAATCATAGGATATCCCAATAGGCTCCTCATGTTTTAACCTATTAGGATAATGACTAACTATTCCTTCGTGATTTGATAAAAAAATATGCCTCTGAGACAGGTAGAGAGGAAGGGGAAACCCATTTTAAGTTGGAGGGTGGATACATCATGGACAAAACAAATACCATTAAGGAAATTAAAAAATAGCTAAGACTTGATAGTCTTGATGGACTTGAAGTATATGAGGAGAAGAGTTTTGTTTTAGAGATTTATGATGGGCTCTTTTGTTGTCCAATAATAGATTAACCAAACTTTAATAAGAAGGTTGTGGATATAGAGTTTGTTTTGCCAGATATCAAATATTCAATTTATCTGCCGATCTAAGGTGGGAAGACACAGGAAAACAATATGAAAGCCTACTATTAATCCGTGACTGTGAGATTATCCGCCGAAATACAAAGGATTTTTGGAAAATATGTTAATCCAAAAGATATTACACTTGCCTATTAATAAAAAGGTCTTTGGCTCATCAACGAAAAAATAAGGTTCTAGAAGCTGTATAAGGATGACAAGGTCAAGGTCAAGGTCAGTTTCAAGGATAAGTTGGTGCTGCCCCCTCTCCCGAGGGAAAATAACACCTTTTTGATCATTCAAGGGGAAGGAATCAAACAGAATAAGAGTCACTATGACGACATTAAGGATAAAAAACTGAAGGATCTCCTGAACGAAATAGACCCTCGACCAAAGTGGGGTGAGTATGGATTAAAAATCCGTGATTTTGTGCTTAAACCCGAGGAAAGGTTTTCTAAAGCCCACTATCCCATGAAAAACTCAAATTAAAACTGGAATATTTTTTTAGGGGTTATAATTAACGAATCGCAAATGTTTGAAGCTGAGCAAGACAAGATAAAGAAGATAGGAAAGTTTAATATTTAGAAGGTGGTGGATAAACAAGAGACTAATTTACGATTACTGAGTGCTTGTGATAAAATGATGGCGAATCGTGCTGAAAATACAACTAATGCTTACTTCAAAGGAAAAATAGAAAACATAGCACCGATTTTTCTTTACACGAGCCAACTCAAGGTTAGGCCAAGTCTCAAAGGATCAATAAGTACTTTATCTCGGCATTTAAATGTTTTTTTAAGAAATCAATCGTTCGGACAGACGACTGATGATCAATACAAATAAATGTGGGAGTATTCCTTTACAAATCATCTACTTTAACAGCTCAAGCATATTCAACCAATTACTCACTGTGTTCTCTATCGAGGAGTTAATTTTGCGCCCAACCACAAAGTTGGCGACATAATCCTCTACAAACAATTTATTTCAGTAATTCCCATCTTACAAGCAGCAAAGCAATTTGCTGGCAAGGCTTTGTTTAAGATAATAAAATCCCATTCTGGTAAACCTATACAATAATTTTCTTATTTCCAGGCAGAGGATGAAGTACTATTCGAGCCTTACTGTCAATTCAAAGTCACTAAGACATCATCCATAGTCAATGAAATGATGGGTAATATTATCATTCCTTTAATTAAAATTGAGGAAATTAAAAAAGCTCCGCTGCCTGATAGTACAACCTGGTTTTTGCTTTGGGTTGATGATAAAACGACGGAGGCTCATGATACATGGGAATCTTTAACAAATATCAAAAAGAATAGTGTTATGATACCATTATTGTCCACAGAGGAGCTCAAGGACTGGCTAAACACACATGAAACTCTTCTAAATGATAAAACTGCAGAGTTTGTGATGGTGACCAATATGGTTCGAGTGGAGAAAGGAGTTAGGAATCAATAGGCAGGGGTGGAAGCGATTAAGGAATTTAAAAGATTTAGACCTGAAGGTCATATTTTAGTTTATATCGGATGGGTGGAAGGTACTATCCAAAAGCTAAACAAACACAATCTTATAGCTCCAAACAACAATAACAAAATTGAGGTTATCAACAAAGCTAATGAACTTAAAAAGTTTTTAAAAGTCTACGGAGGATTATCTTGATCCAGCTAAATCAGCAATATTAAATGAATGGAGCATATCATTGCATGATTTTAGAAGTTTATTTATCACTGCTTATTTTGAGCTCCCGATCCCACAATTGCATCCAACAGTCAATCCATAAACTCTATAATATATTGATCAAATGTCATATTATCATTCAATTTATTTTTGGTTTTGTTAGTTAGCAAAATTATGATCATCTATTTTTGCTTCTCCGTAATTCTAACTCCTTTTTCCTTTTTTGTGAATACCTTTAAAATTGATAATTTCATAATAAAAACGATTTTAAGAAGACTTCTCGCAATATTTTAATCATCAAATCTGCTAAGCAAGCATATGCTAAAAGAATATTTAACTGAATTTTTTCGATTCAGCATTACTCTTGTTTAATCAAAATAATTTGCAGCAGTATTTGTTTAAACAAAATACTTTTAAACTTCATTGGCTCATTCCAGGGAATAAATTAATAAAATACTCTAAAGTTTGTTAATGTAACTCCAAAATGAACAGAAGGGACAATTTTATCATATTAAGAAGCGATCATTAAAACCTAAAAGCTAAACTAATCGATTATTATACTTTTATTTAAGCGCAATCATTTGTAAACCGAATGGAAAAATCATGATCTTGCAATTTTGGCTTAAATTAATTTTTTAATTTAGGCATAGTCTTTAATCCCCTGCTTTGCTTCATAATTTATCAACACCCCCATAGTCTAGAATATTTCAAGGAGGGGACGAGTTCTGATTTAGTAGTCTTCCATACGTGAGCTGATTATTGGCTTAGTATCGACAAGGATAAGCTAGCAACCACAGTTATCGCAAATTCCTTCCTTTTTGGGTAAGAGGGGGTCCATTGAGTAACCATCCCTATCTAAAAGCAAATCTACTTCTGAATATCAGATAAATTGAAATCAGTGTCACATTGTAGACAGGTTCGCCTTCCCATCAATTTCTCGAGCAGAATATCAGATCTGAGTGTGACGTTAACCACGCAATGAATGGGAAAACAATCTAGATATTTGTCAAGCTGACTCTTCATTCTAGGAAAATCACTTAAAATGACCCCTTTAGCTGATTATGGTTTTTATATGAAACTAGCGGTGGTTTGTTCAATAATCCAGCATCGAGCAAGACTGCGAATTGTATCGATTTATTTTTTATTAAAGCCCAGAGCATTGCAAATTAAATTTTCGATAGAAAGGTGATAAAAGCCTAGATCATTGCTCAGCAATTTGGTGTATGTACTTTTACCTACTCCAGGGGCTCCGAAAAGAATGATGAATTTTCGTTCGGATGCTATTACAGCATAGGGTTGTACTAGTTTAGTTATTAATTTGAACATGCTCCGCAAACAAGCTAACAATATAAAAATATTGTATGACAAAAAGATAATGAGGAAATATATCGATTGTATAGACTTTGAAAAAATATCAATAGATCTCATTCTTATCAGTATTCTTCCTTTTCTTCTCTTCTCCCATTTTAATGAAAGCTGAGGATAAGTACTGATATATTGCATGTTCTTGAGGATTAATCTTTGGTTTATTTGATACTTTCTCACTCATATTAAATTTTCAAAAGAAGATAAAAATATATCTTTGAGATTCTTTCCAAAGCATATTTAGTATTTAAATAAATATTGTGAATTGTTGATTCATAAGATGAGGCAAAAAAGGGACATTGAGCTGAGTTAAGCAAAGAACTCATTTCTTTCTTTTTAAATGATAAGCCGAACAAGTGAGTTGATGTAAAATTAAAAATATTGCATTTTCCAAGTAAAGTGACTGTGCTTGATAAAATTTAATGGACTTCTCATTTTCAATACTTTTTAGCATATTGCAATTATATTCTTTTTAGCAATACTATTATTATTATACTTTTTGTTCATACTTTTTATCCATACTTTTTTATTAAAGACTTTAAAATATCTTTTATGTCCTATTTTAATCATACAATCAACAGAACAATTTTTAACTCTCTGAATACAAGTTTTAATTATCTCAACAATCCTTCTCGGCTCTTATTTGGAAGTATTAAGACGCATTCTTATTAATTAAGTAGTTTGTGCTGATAATACTTAGGGAGTTTATTTTAAATTTTATTTAATTGATGCCTTGAGAGTTTAGTTAGTTATTTAATCAACCGAATCGCATCCATAATTCACAAAAAACAAAAAAGTTAAGAATTGTTGTCTATTAATAATATTTATTATTGTTAATTGGAGTCTTAAACTAAAATGATTGACTTATTTAATAATCCGATTTCATTTGAAGGTCTATCAAAATTTGACTAAACTTACTTGGCAAAGCTTTCTAATAATAAGATTTAATGAAAACTCTTTCTACAATAAACAAAAAGAAATACTTTTTTCTCCCAAGATATTACTTTATATAAATTTATAATATAAAAAGTATTATCTTATAAATAAAGTTTATAATACTTTTCACCAGACATGATTAGCAATTGTTTTCATCAGGTTTATCCAGTAATGAATAATGTAGTCTTAATAGGCCCCAAATGTCATCTAGAGGATTCTATTTTGAAAGATGATTCAGCTTCAATCAGCACTGATGGCCCTTTAAAGATTTTTATCAAGGATAATTCAGTTTCAAAGAAGAAGAAAAATTAATCGCGTCATGGACGTTGGACTGAAGCTTAGAATATATTATTTTTATCTTTACTTTCAAATTATGGTAGCAATTGGAAGAAAATTCACTAACACATGGACCATCGATCAAAGAGCCAAATACGATCACATGCACAGAAATATTTTGATAAAATTTCCCTTACCCAAAAATTAAACTATAAAAAAACTGCTCATGTGTTGGAGACCTATGAAATCCTTCAAAGCGAACTTTGTTTATTGCAGAATCATTTTTTATCAAATTAGTTGGTCAATCAAATCAATCATAAGTAAATTATCCAATAGGAAATAGTGAAGGAATAGTACGAAGAAGAGGAAGAAAGAAAAATATCAAATGAAGAGCAATATTATTGATATTTTAAATTTTATATTTTATCTTTTGCTCAATTTTACAAAAATAAGTTTAATTGGAAATACTCATTCATCAACGCTAAATGAGTGATCGCTTTTGCAGAGGGTTGAAGACTGAAATATTTGTGCTAGGCCTTGAATCATTCGAGTTGACTTATTAGACGTACATGTAAATTAAATATGTGGCTGTTTCGAAGGGCATTAATAAGATAAAAATAAATCATCTCATTTTAATTGAACTTATGAAAACAATACTGAATTTACACAGTTCTTTAATCAATGATTTTAAAAAACAACAATTAAAGAATGAGAACTTGCTCGACACTGTGATTGAATTTCCATTTAAAATTTATATGAGAAGACACAATAAATTAAAAAATAAAGACTGAGAATTGTTGGAAAGAAATAAAAATAATTTAAATTCAATTAATTTATATTCGCTTAATTCCTCAGTCGCTTCATATGTTTCAACAAATATAAATTCGGACAATTTTTATATTTTATATTTTATTTCAGTCCGATTGGCTGATGGATGGTAACTTCAGAAGGACTTGGTGATTGTTATGTTCTAAATCCTTTGAAAATAACTTTTTCAATATAAACATCTTTAAACATCAAAATTACCTACCTTTGATTTGATGAAGATTAAAATATTTTTTAAAAATTATAATATTTTCCTCGATGATATTTCCATGATAATCAATGATTGTCTATATTTTAACCTCCATATAATATCATGAGAGATCGTTCTGATATTCTATATCAAGCTCACCTAAAATCTCACTTTCTGTATCATCGAGATGATTTAATATCAACAAAAATGTTTGAGTTTTAGATATTTAAACATACCCTTATACTGTTTCTCTTGTATATTGAGTTCTTGAAAATTCTTAAATTTTAAAATTTCCCCTTTAACCTCGCCATACCATTTATTTTTTAGAAGATTTTGACTTTCAGACTGCATTTTTTCTGCTTGAATTTTTCCATTATAGGCTTCAGAGTAATTAGCATTAATAGTAAGAGCTTTATCAAAGCATTCTATTGCCCGAGAATATTTTTTTAAAAGAAGATAAGACTGTCCTTTATCGCTGTAGGCTTCTATTAGTTTAGAATCAAGCTCTAATGCTTTATTAAAGGATTATATGGCTTCTTTTTGCTTACCTAAAGCAGATAACGCATATCCTTTGCTATGATGAGTATTTGCGTCATTTGGATTAATCTCTAAAGAATGATTTATACATTAAAGCGCTGATTCATGATCTTCTAATTTAGATAAGTACCAACCCTTATTATTATAAGCAACTGCATCATTAGGATTAATTTTAATTATTTTATTACAGGATCTTATCGCTTTCTAATACTGCCCAAAATCGGATAAAATACTACCCTGACAATGGTAAGCATCAACATAATCTGATTTAATCTTTACAGCTTTATTAAAACAACTTAGTGCTTTCTTCTTGTCTCCTAAAGAATTAACTACACACCCTTTTGCTTGATAAGCTTGATAATATTCAGGAGAATCTTTTATAGCTAGATCAAAATTTATAACTGCGGCTTCTCTATCACCTAAAATATTCATAGCAAAACCTTTCTGTAAGTAGGTGCTAGCACCACCTACAAATTTAGATTTTGATTGTAATATCTTATTAAAAAACTCTTCAGTTTTTATTCTATTACCTGATTTAGCAAGAGAGCTACCCTTTGTATATAAGAAAAAAGGATTATCTGGTTGAATTTAAAGTGCAATATTTATTGAGTCCAATGCTTCATCTATTCTTTCAAGATTAAGTAAAGCTTCTGCTTTGTTGTGACGATGATGCTCACAGCCTGGTTGGTGTTTTATTAGTTGATTGTAGCATTCCAATACTTCTTCTCATTTTCCTAATTTCTTTAATGCTAATGCTTTTGCTCCATAGCCATTAGAACGAGTTAATCTTAAAGGGTTCCACATTATTTGCTTTCTAGCTGCTTCCTCAAAAGATATTGGCGGTAATTTGTATACCATTTATAAATTAATTCTTATGATTTGTTCAAAAGAATCTGCTGCATCTTTTTAATTGCACAAATCCATAAGAGCATAGCCTCTTGTACTATATGCTTCGACATAATTAGGATTTATTCTAATAGCTTCGTCTAGCGCTATTACTGCTGCTTTTGAATCTTATAAGAAAGTACGTAAGATTTTTCCTTTTTAATAATAAGAATCAGAATCATTTTTATCAATTTTAATTGCTTTATCAAAACATTCAAGGGCTTCTGAATAATTGCAGATCAAAGATAGTAATGTCCCTTTTCTTTTGTAAAGTAGAGCATTGTTTCGGCAATTATTTGAATTAATCATGTAAGTTAGTTGAGAAATTTATTCTTTATATTCTTAGGAAGAGTCTTAATCGACAAAATTATTGCCATTATTTTTGTAAAAAGCGAAACTTTGTATCATCCAATAAAATTAATATGAGTTGTAATATATATTTAATATCATAAATATAATATAAAATCGTATGCTACCTATGCCGGATATAATATATTTTAAATACCATTGATTAGTATAATAATATCACAATATCAATGAGCTATTTTTTAGTGCAAAATCTTGACATGTGCCATGGAGACGTTACGTCCGCCGAAATTTACGGGTATAACAATGCCATGTAATTCGCCAAAGATCATATTAATGGTAACACTTTAAGATGTGCCAGTATTAGAAGACAAAATGGC
>Ga0302186_10003424_pt1 | contig 11612 bp, 11 predicted proteins | sample II_Bog_E1_2_FD_198782 | JGI IMG/M metagenome (GOLD analysis project Ga0302186, IMG submission 198782) | Peat permafrost microbial communities from Stordalen Mire near Abisko, Sweden - II_Bog_E1_1 | ecosystem: Environmental > Terrestrial > Soil > Wetlands > Peat | place: Sweden: Abisko...
GTGGTTTTATAGAGGGCTTTAAAAGAGAAATTTGTGAAACTGTTCTGACCTGAAAATAAACCAAGATGTTTAAGAGACATCACCCCAGTCATGATCACCTTTGAAATTCCCATCTCTCCAGAAAGAGATTTCAGAGTTCTGAAAAAGTCTTGATAATCACCTTCATACTTTTTCAAATCTGCTTCCGTTATGCTTTTGTAATTGTACTGGGACATCTTTCTGATAATAGGAGTTTCATATTCGTCGATCAGAAGAATCACTTCGTAGCCACACTCCTCCAATCTTATTAATTTTTGCAAAATGAGAGTTGGAAAAACTGCTGACCCACATTCCATAATTATATTTGATAAAATTTCGACAATTTCTGGGCATTTTAGCTTCGTAAATTTGTTTATCAAAGAAGATAATTGGGTTATCAAACAACGACAAATTTGATTGCCTAAGACATCGTTAATATCAAACACCGCAAAATCCAGCATAATTGGAATAAATTGTGTGGATCTAAAATCCATGACATTTTCACTTGCTTGATTAAAAATCTGAAGTTCAGGGTATTTCTTCTTTAAATCAGGATCATCCATACCATAGATGCAAAGATATTTCAAAAATTTTAAGAAAAAGGTTTTTCCGAACCGTCGAGGCCTTTGGATGAAAATTAAACGCTCTTCATGCATCAAAAGCGACAAGGCGTCAAAGGATTTGTCAACAAAAATATACTTTTTTTTTTGTTTGTTCTTCAAGAAATCCTTTGAAAAATAGATTTGGATCCTTCTTCTTCTGCCATTTAGAGATGATTTTATGAACTTTTTTTAAAAAGTTTTGAGACCGAAAATTAGGGATTTTTTTAATTTTTTTGCCAAAAAGCAGCTTTTGAATATTAAACCAATTTTTCAAATCCAATTTTGATGTACGCAATTTTTTTGATTTTAAAAATCGTTAGTTTTCATGTTTAAACTTAAACAGCCAAATTTAAAAACTCAATTTTTTTTCCACAAAAACAAATTAAAAAATTTAAAAAAAAAAAAAAAAAACTTCAACAATATAATTTTTCATATTTTTGATAAAATATTAAATTTAAATTTATAAATTTATTACCTCTTTCTAACAATAATTTTAACAATCAAAATATAATCATCACCCTCAGTTTTCCTCTTATAATTTAATTCATGATTTGGCTTCGTCTTAAGCTTGACCTCCTCCCTTGTATTTCTCAAGAAGTTGATAAAGTTTCCAAAGATTATATGGGTTATTTTTATCATAAAATTCAAAATCTCCTTACCAAATGATAATTTTTATCATAGAACTTGTCGAGGAAGCAAGAAAAGGTGATAAAAACAGTTACCAAAACCTGATATCTTTGCAAACAGAGGTGAAAAATCAGAAAATTCAAAAAAATTAAGTTTTTTCCAAATTTTTTTCAGATTAGGACTAGAATCGATGAATTCGACAGATTCTACGAGAAAAACTATTCCGACTTTCGAATCGCTTATTTCGAAAAGCTCAAACTTAGATTAAGAAAATTACTTAGCAGCAACATCGACGTCAATGTTTTTATTCAAGAAGAACAAAGAAATCAAGCGAAAAAGTAAAAATAAATGATAAAAACCATGATTTTGATCTTTTACAGAAATGAAGAAAAAAATATGAGGTCGCCTCCTATGGCATCGAAAAAGCAGCCTCATAACGAAATGAATAAATATACAAGTTTTTAATTTCTCTAATAAACGCATAAAATTTATCATATAATTTAAAGGTCCTCCTTCTAAAGAGAAAGTAGAAAAAACCAAACAATCCCAAAATCCAAACAAAAACTTAAACACTCCTTTGCAATTATCAGCGCAAATCCGACGTAATTTTAACTAAACCAAAAGAAAACAATTTTTTATATATTATTTTAAGCTCAAACTCAACCCATGCCCAAAAAAAATGGTTTGTCAAGATTTAAATAAAAAAAAAAATTATAATTTTACAAGAAAAAAATGGAGAATCAACTTCGTCCACCCTCCCGAACAAAAAACCCAATACTCCCAATACCACAAATTCATCCACCACTCCAAATAAAACTTCTTCCAGTAAAACCCCCCTAAAGACCCCTCCTAAACAGCAAGATTCTCAGCCTGTTAAAAAAATGTTCATTTTTTCATTCCATTATATTTTTCAGTTAAAATGAATTTTTTCTATCTATCAAGTCCCTTACTTGAAAAGACGAAGCAATCAACCACCCCTATTGAAAAACAAGCAAAAACTAACAAAACAAACGATGAGGTTGTTTTTATGATAAAAATGACTAAGGAGGAATATATGGACTATCAAGCCGCCAAAAACAAAAAGAAGTAAAAGGAAACCCCTAGTTTTTCTAAGTCTCGTGACTAAAAAAGAGATAATAAACTTAAAAAAAACCATATCCTCTACCATCCGTTAACATTAACCCCCTCTTTTCTCTTTCATCTCCTTCCACTCGTTATCAGCCAATAAAATCGCTTTTAAAAAAATCCTGAGAAAAAATTGATTTTAAATCAACACTCCGCTAAAAACTCACAAAACCCTACAAATCCTCCTTTTTAAATCAACATCAACTATGGATATCGAAGAATCGCCTCTCAAGAAAAGTGTCCTCCCCCATAATTTCCCCAGTGTTTGGTGCCCCACCCACAGCCTGCCCATAATTTTCGCCTGCATCCGTCCAGATTGCAAATACCCCCGCATTTTCCTCTGTTCCAAATGCGTGAATCAAGAATTGGCCCACGTCAACGTCCATACCCCACTTCATATTTTCGAGGATTTCGTCGAATATATTTCCAAGGATGACACTCCAATTTTGGAAGTCGCAAAAAATGATTCCAAAGGCTTAGTAAGTCAAATGGATGGGAATTTGAATTGTTATTCAGAGGCTGTGAAAGAGGAACAGACCAACATTAAGAAAATCTTAAATGAGTTTAATGATGTCTTTCAAGATAAATCCGAGGAACTGGTGTCTTTATTAGAAAGCCAATTGTCTGCCCACAATGAGAAATTCCAGGAGAGATATCAAAAATTAGAAAACGAGCTATTGACAGATGACTTAGCGAATGCTCAATTGTTGAAATTCAAGGAGATTTCAACTGAGCTTTCGAAGACTCGCGGTTCAGAGAAACAATGTGACTTCCTCAAACAAGTGTTGAAGAAAAGACAAGCTTGGGAAGAAGCCTCTGTTGAATTGAAGCAATACCCTCAAAAAACATATGAGTTTTATGAGAACATCGTCACTCAACAGATGGACATTGAGCCAAAACTGCAGAACAAAGACCAATTGATAGATACTTGGAACAAGGGGTTGAGTTCTCTTATTCAGAAAGTGTTGAATCAGGCTCAGATCGGTGATCAAAATCTGAATGAAAACCAATATATATGGTTGAATCTGGAGACTATATCAGATTTGGAGCTGCTTTGTGATGAGATGTTAAGACCGGAGACTCTTTTATGTTATAAGCCGAAAGCTGAGGAGAAACTAAAAGCTGATGATCTTGCAGAATGTTTAGGTCGATTAACAGGATTGAGGGCTTTGGCTTTAGATTTTTCTCTTCTGGGTATTACTACAGACGATTTGCAGAAATCTCTTGCGACAATTACTGATTTGAAGGAGTTGAAATGTTTAGAGCTTAATTTAGCAGGTGTTGGATTATCTGCGCAGGCCTTTCCAGATCTTGTTAAGAATATTAAGGGATGCAAGGGATTAACAGAGTTAAGTTTGAATTTGAGTCATAACAATATCAGCAGCTTCGGAGATTTGATCGAGAGATTAAGTGAAATCAAGCATTTGAACGAGTTGAATTTGAATCTCAGTGGAAATAAAACTGATGCTGCCTCTATTGAGGCTTTGGTGCTAACTCTTCGAGTCTTGAAACATTTGGAATCTTTGTCTATAAATCTTAGTGGATATAGTCAATGTGGAGCTGGCATTGATAAAAAATCTTGCTATAAGCTGGTGAATTGCTTTGCGGAACTCGATGCCTTGAAGAAATTCTCTCTGGATTTAGGACATGGCAATTTGTCTGATGATCATTTTATTGATTTGGCTTATGCTTTGAAAAAGATCCCTTCTTTGAGACATTTGGATTTAGTTATTAATAACAATAAATTAGAAGAAAGAGGAGCGAAGAAAATCGCGAAAGCTTTGGCCAAAAGTCATGTGATTTCATTATCTTTGAATGTACATTCAAATGATTTGGGCGATCAAGGAGTTGAAGAGTTGTTAGGGTTCTTGCAAGAGAATAGAAAATGGGTGAAAGTTGTGATAAATCTGAGGAATGTTGGGTTGAATAAAAGCCAAGCCAATACCTTGCATCATCAATATGCGCAAGATAATGTCAAAATTATCTTCTAATGAGATTTAAAAACATTGAAAAATAGACCAATTTAAATTTTTTGTGGTAAAAGAATTGCAATTTGCTTTGTAATTTCTATTTTTTTTTTCTTCAAAAAATCATTATGAACTTAAAAAAATTGGCAAATGTTCGAAATGCTTCAGTTAAAAATATTTATACGTCTTTAAATTTTGAAATATAATAAATATTACATGGAATCCATCCCCCCAACCAAAAAGCCTTTCAACGACCCGAACGATCCTTATTTCAACAAGAATCTCCACCATCATCATTTAGGTCCAGAGTTTACTCCATCCACCTATGATTCTTCTTCCAACATAAATTATAATCGATCTTCTCCCCCTTTTCCCTATTACTCCTCCTATAATTCCCGACCTGTCTCAAATGGATATCTTCCCTTTGAGAGTCGACCTTACCCCTTCTCTCCATATCGAAATATGCCTCCAGAAAGAAATCAAAGAGCGCCACCTTTAAACATCCCTCCCGAAAGAAATCAAATGGTTCCACCTCTTCATTATAATGGTCCTTCTATTGATTATGACCCTCAGTATTATCCCACTCCAAACTATGTCACTCCCCCTATTTCCTATGCTCCTGACCCCTATCATTCCTATACTCTCCCTTATGATCCAATTCGATCAGTTCCTTTTGAGCCTATGGAGTATGAAACACCACAATTTGTTGATTATGAAGCTCAAGGCATTCCCTATGAATATGAAGATTCTCCAATGAGAAGATCCGGACAACAACAATCTTTTCCATCTTTGGAATATGTCCCTTTTGAAAGAAAATATGTGGATCATATACCAGTTGAAAAAATAGAATATGTCCCAGTTGAAAGAACCGATATGGATTATTATGCAGTTGAAAAAAAAATGGAATACATGCCAGTTCCCAGATATGAAACAAAAGTCGAATATGTCCCTAGACAAGTAGTGGACCATATACCCCAAACCTACGTGGAATACGTTCCTGTTAAAAGGAAAGACTTGGTTCCAGTTGAGAGATTGCAGGAAAGAGTGGAATATCAACCGGTGGACAAAAGTTTCCTTCATTACCCGCAAGTCGATAAACAATTTGCGAACGATGCAGAGAAAAGTGGAAGGATTAGATCTGATTTGGTAGGGACTTATTATCCAGCACAGGTGGTTGATCATAAACCCTCTAAATTTGGGCAAAATAATGTGTGTGCATCTTACATCGATCAAAAAGACGGTAATATGAAAAAAAGTTTGGATCTATCTTGTTGTCAGACATCTTCTGGACTTCAATATAACTCAAGTAGTTATGCCAATGGAAATAACAAAATGCCACCAAATTACTATGGAAACAATCCAACACCACCAAATTACTACGGAAACAATCCAACACCACCAAATTATTATGGAAATAATCTAATACCACCAAATTACTATGGAAACAATCAAACCCCACCTAATTATTACCAAACACCACCAACTAATTATGGAAACAACCCATCACCTTATGATTATGGAAACAAAAATCAAACACCACCCACTAATTATGGAAACAATCAAACACAACCAAATTATTATGGAAACAATCAATCACCACCGAATTATTACGGAAATAATCAAGTAGCACCAAATTATAATAATTACCCCCAACAGAATCCCAATATTGGAAATAATGCTTATCAGTATGCCAACAATGTTAATAATCAAGACTATAATAATACCCCAGCTTATTCAAGAAATTTGGAACAAACCAAAATTCATAAAGAATATAATCCCACAAAGGGGAAAAACTATTCGGATTTGGAAAATTTAAAGAAACAGTTGGAAGGTGGCAAAAATGTGAAATAATAATAATATTAATATTTAAGCCAAAATTAGGTCTTGAAATTTCGAAAAATTTAAGAAAAGTCTAATTATTAGAACAATTCAAATTTTTCTCTTTATATTTATCGCGAAATTTTTAAAAAAATTAAAAAAAACCGGACTTTCTAAAAAATCTCATCTGTCACAAATTTCACAATGAAAGCCCTGGTTCATGGATTGATAAAGTTAGTCTTTATAATTTACATTTTTTTTTTTTCTAAATATTTTCAATCCCAGTCAAACCAAAATGGAAAAAGATTCGCAAAGACATTTGAATACGATTCTGAACAATTTAAATGAAAATGAAGATTCTTTAGAGTTTCGCGTCCCAGTTGATTTCAAGGGTATCTCAAATCCAATTTTTATATAAAAGAATTCTTTTTGTAAGTCCTGGGTTTATTCGATTACCCACAGATCATCAAAACACCAATGGATTTGAGCACAGTCAAAAGAAATCTGAAGAATAATAAGTATAAATATGTGGAAGAAGCCATACATGACATCCAATTGACATGGGATAATTGCAAGAAATACAATGCGGAAGGATCTGTAAAAGAGTGAATTTGGGAGGTGTTAACTTTTTTTTAGTGGATATATAAAAAAGCGGAAAAAATGGAAAAATGCATGAATAAATTAATCAAAACTCATTTGCCTTATATAAATTTGGCAAGGACCAAACCACCGAAAAATTCGTATTTTAAAATTTTTTTATAGATAGTTAAGGAATTTTTTACAGGAACGATGACTTCAAGGATTATAACAAAATACAGAATGATTTCATTGATGAAATTCCTTATGAAGATAAACTAAAGTTCACTCAGAAAATTAAATATGTTAATCAGGACCAACTTGGATTTGTAGTCCAAACAATTCAAAATGAAAGTTCTGAAGCTTTCAAAGATGTAAAAAAGTGATTAATATTAAAAATTATCGATCTTTTATAAGACTGACAAAGATAAATGCCAAATTATGGTCGATAGTTTGAAAAGAGACACGTTTTATAAGCTTTTAGGGTAATTAAATAATTATTTCAAAGGAAATTAATTTTTAATTTGAAGAATGGTGGAAGAATGGACCAATGGACCCAAGGAAATTCCATCCAAAAAGATCAAAATTTAATAAATAAATTTTTGGCATTTTTCAAGTTAAAATTAAAAACAAAACTTTTTGATTAATTATAAAAACATTTCGTCTTTTAATGAAAAAAATATTTTTTAGGTTCAAAATAAAAAAAAAAATTGGATATTTTTTAAGTAAATTTTATATTTCCAAGACTTTTTTCTAATTTTAAGAAATTTTCAATTTTCTCCAAAAAAATGCAAAAGTCCAATGAATTAATTTCTTTGATAAAACTTCTCTCCAAATCATTCGCATATCAACCGAAAATCAAATTTTTAGGTCCGAGACATCTCTTGCAAAACAATTTGCTTCCGAATACAAGTCGTTTTAAAAATAAATTTCCATAAATTCATAAAAAAACATATTTTTTTTTTGAAGAGAATGCAGTTCCCAAAACCGAAAGGAAATTAATGGATGTTTCTGATTATAAGCACGAATTTTCCTCCTTTCAGAGAAAACCAATAGAAGTCGATGAGATAGAAACCATAAATATGGGTGGTAACTTGCTGAAATGGCGAGGAGTGAAGAAGATAAAAATCACCAAAGAAGAAGAAGATTAAAAATAATAATTATCATTGTTTTTTAATTTCACAGCGAAATTTCCTGATAAAACAGAACAAAATAAACTCTGGATGAAAAGAAAAATAAGTTTTTAAATATTGTTTGAGAACTTTTTCTCGAATTCTTTATAAATTTTCATATCTTTAGCGGAAAGGCTAGGGGCAACATTTTCAATAGCTTTTAAAATATCCGCTTTATTCAGAGCTCGCAGTTTATCAGCATGGACTTCTAATAATTCATCTTTTTTCAATCCTCTTAAAGGTTCCATGCTCGCTTCTTTGATAACAGCCTTAATATCGCTGCAAGAATATCCTAATAAAGATTATCTATCAATTATAGAGAAACCCTCACTAAAAAACCTTTCAATTGTTGAATTATCACCTTCATGTCATTTGCTGATATCTTATGTTTAACATCTTTCAAAAGGTTGTTTATTAGAGTTTTGATGGTATTTTCTGAAGGCAGACCAATGAATATCCTTTTAGTCTTTGTAATCAGATAGTAATTATCATTTAAATATAGTTACAAATCGCCTTAATGCAGCAGAATCGATTTCATGAGGCCGATTCGTAGCTCCGATAACTGTGATTTTCTCTTGATCTGAACTTCCGATCCCATCAAATTGCAAAAGAAACTCAGTTTTTAATCTTCTGCTGGCTTCATGCTCATTTTCGCTTCTCGATGTCAATATTGAATCAATTTCATCAATGAAAATGATCTAATTTTTCTTTTAATTCGATAAACAATTTTTTCTAAATAAACCGAAGGCTGCTTGCTTAAAGCGTAAACAAATAAAGCCTTCATGATTTTTTCGCTGTCACCCATAAATTTTGACACGAGAGTCGAAGCGCTTAAATTAAAGAAAGTGCATTGGCTTTCAAAAGCAATGGCCTTCGCAAGCATTGTTTTTCCATTGCCTGGCGGCCCATACATCAGAATTCCTTTGGGCGGGGAACGGATCCCTGTGAATAAATCAGGTCTCAGACTTGGTAAAATAAGGATCTCATTGAAAGTTTCTTTGATATCTTCTAATCCAGCTAAAAAATGGCTAAATTATGTGGAAAATGATTAAAATAACATAATTCTTGAAAAGTGACATTAAGCTTGTTATCAAGAATGGTTTCCTTGATGACTTGAAAGGCTGGTTCGCTTTCCTTTAGAAATTAAGTTTTTTAAGAGAAATGATAAGGGAATGTTAAACATTTATTTTATACAGTCCACGAATGGCTTGTTGGCATTCCTCAGCTTTCAACAAAAAATTATTAAGCAGATCCTTTATCACCGGGTTCGAACGGGAAGTTTTAGAAAGCTTCAATAAATTGCCACATGCCTGAATTAGAAGAGTTTTCGCTGTTATATAGTTCTTTTTCTGGAAAAATTCCGCTGCTTTGAAGCCCATTTCTTGACTTGCGACTAGAATATCCTCTGGTTCATTCATTTCAACGGTATTCGCCTTCTTTTCTTCCATCATATTTTATCGTATATATATATAAATTTAAATAAAAATAATTATTTTCATAATTAAAAAAAAATGTGTTAATTTTCTGATTTTTTTCGCAATCCATAGTTTTTCTTATTTATTCAAAAAACCATTTCCTTTAATCACTCTCTTCGTTAATCCTTCCTCAACTTGAACTTCTGGCTTTGAATCTGGTTTTCTTCCAAAAGCACAATTTCCACGCTATCCCCTAAAATAAAACTTTAACAAAAGCTTTCCTCCCCAAAATTTCCAAAATACCAGTGTAAATATCTCTTTCAGCAGCTGAATTAAAGCAATCCAAAATCAACTCCATGACTTCTTCTTTGGTCTTCGGGAATTCTGGATGTTTCTTATGATATCCTTTTAAAAACATTCCCCTTAAAAACCACCACTTCATTCTTTACCTTGCAATTGATTATCCAAAATGGGTAAGATCATCTCAATAGCCGTTCCTTGACATAAATAAGACTTTGGCTCATAGCTGCCAATTGCATCATACCCATAAACAATTCCATCACCATTTTCATCCAAACCAGCCAGAATATTAAAGGTATAATATGGGAAAAAACGCTTGCCATATAGAGTGTTGCTTAATAAAGCGGCAATGGACTTCGTGTTGGCACTTTTCCCGATATTGAACTCATAAGTCTGCAACCGGGTCTTCAAATACTTGCTCAAAGCTATAAAATCAGCATACATCCCTGCTGTAGCAATCAGACTCTTCGGACCCAATTTCGCAATTTTGGAGACATCTCGAGAAACTATGGAAAAGCCATTGCTAATTCTAGTGTCACCTGCCACAATGCAGAATTTTGGACCGGCGATAGCTTTTTATAGGTATTTTTTTAAAAAGCATTGAATTTTAAATAAATGGTACCCACGACGGTTCCGCCGTTATTAATATAAGGGTTGAAATCATCTTTGGCGACTTCCTTATATAGGCCAGTGACGGCGTCTTTTTCTGGTTCGCGGGACTGGATTTGCATTGGTGAATCTTTTGAGTTTTTATGGGGATTTTGAGAGATGTTTTTTTATATTTGAGATTTGAAATTTTGGGGCTTCGGAGTTTAAAAGCAAATGTTTTTTTATTTGAGTTCTAGTCATATTTTAATGTATTCTGATTAAAAATAGAGTATAATTTTATTAATCTCACTTTTAAGAAAATTTTTTATTTTTTCCTCATATCATAAAATTTAAAAAATGCTAAAATATTTCTTTTTCTAAAAAAAAAAAATTTCCGGAATTTTCCGTTGCCGAAAATATAATATCGAATTAAACATTTTATTGAGCTTTTTTTGTATGATTTAAAATAAACTTATGAGAACCAGTTGCTTTTTGATTTTTTTTTTTTCCTTATATTAAGATCGTTTCTGCTGTTTTCCCCTTTGTATAAATTAAAATATGTTTTCCCAATTATATATTCTCATAAAAATGATTAAAATTTCATTTTTGGAATTTTTTATTATATTTTCTTCTACGGGCCGTGTCATCTCAGTTTTGCAATAGCACTTACACTTTAGAAGGAATAACATTCAACTCAAGCGCTTTCATCGATCTTGTAAAATATGGCTCAATTATTAACCAAAAGGACAGCAACACTCTTCAAGAGCGGATTCCAGTTTTTATCATTGTTAAAAATGATTCAACTCTTTCTGAAATTTACATTATCGACTATTATGCGAAGACTGCTATTTGTGTTTTTCCTATAGTATATGGCACTCCTTCTCAAGTATTAGTCACACCTAATGGCACCATTTATTATCTTTATGATAAGACTAGTTTAAGATCTATAGGACTATCATATATCCAAATGACTATCGGAAATTCTTTCACAAATCCGATACGAAATTTTATTTGGGCAGACAATTTAAGCCGATTTTTCATCATCGATGATTCCACTCTGGCTGTTTATGATGAAAACCAAACAAATTACTTTAGTAATTTAACGCAACAAGAAAGTGATCTTCTGGCTTCTCACAATATTAGTAGTTTTACAAAAATTGCTTATGATGAGTTACATTCAGATTTATATTTGGTCTTGGGGAATTTTGTTTATATTTATGACATTGTGGGAAATCGACTTTGGTATAGATTTGCTGGGAATTGCCCAGTTATGCTTACAGATATTATGATAATTTCAAGCAAAATTTCTGAAAAATTTTGCATTTTAACAATAGACTCTTTCGGATCCACAATCAATAGATGGCAACCTGTCTATTCAACAAAAAACAACAGTGCAATAACCTT
>Ga0302186_10003425_pt1 | contig 11607 bp, 14 predicted proteins | sample II_Bog_E1_2_FD_198782 | JGI IMG/M metagenome (GOLD analysis project Ga0302186, IMG submission 198782) | Peat permafrost microbial communities from Stordalen Mire near Abisko, Sweden - II_Bog_E1_1 | ecosystem: Environmental > Terrestrial > Soil > Wetlands > Peat | place: Sweden: Abisko...
TCCATTGGCCGCATAAAAACCATGGATGAAATTGCAAAGGAAGCTGATGAATATTTGACACGGAAAAGAAGGAAGTAGGGATATTTTCCATAAATCTGTTTGTTCTGTCTATTTTATTCTGCTTATTAACGGCAATAAAATCAGCCCATTCCAATTAAGACTATAAAATGTAGTTAAATATAACTATAATATTTAGGTTATTTGTATTGTTGATCTGTTGTTGATTTTTAAATTTTATGGAACGTACTATTGTTCACATGGACTTAGATTCATTCTTTGTCTCTGTAGAACGACTGCTAAACAGTAAGCTCAAAGGCAAACCTGTGATCGTTGGTGGAACCAGTGACAGGGGTGTAGTGGCTGCATGTAGTTACGAGGCAAGAGCCTTCGGAGTGCATTCAGCTATGCCTATGCGAATGGCTCGTATTCTTTGTCCACAGGCTATTTATATACGCGGGGATTATGACCAATACACCAAATACTCATCAATGGTAACTCAAATAATTGCTGAGAAGGTCCCTTTATTTGAAAAGAGTTCTATAGACGAGCATTTCATAGACATGTCAGGAATGGACAAATTTCATGGATGTTTCAAATACACCCATGAGTTGCGGCAGTTCATTACAAAAGAAACGGGCTTACCCATTTCATTTGGATTATCCGAAAACAAAACTGTTGCCAAGGTTGCCACCGACCAGTCAAAACCCAATGGAGAGCTTGAAATCCTCCACGAAAGAATAAAACCTTTTCTCTTTCCTCTTAGCGTAGAGAAGTTACCATATGTTGGACCAAAGACTAGTTACACCTTAAAGAGCATGGGTGTCTTTACAATTCAAGGGCTAGCAGAAATACCAATTGAGTTAATGCAAAAGGTTTTTGGAGAAAATGGAATTATAATGTCAGAAAGAGCCAATGGTGTAGATAATACTCCTATAGTTCCATATTCGGAAAGAAAATCCATTTCAGAAGAAAACACCTTTGAACAGGATATAATTGATATCACTCGCATAGAGTGCAATCTTGCTTCAATGGTAGAAAACCTATGCTTTCAGTTGAGGAAGGAAAAGAGACTTACATCTTGCGTTACGGTTAAACTTAGGTACGCCAATTTTGAAACCTGTACTCAACAATCAAGAATTCTATATACAGCCGCCGACCATCAAATATTGCCAAAGGTTATAGATCTGTTTCGTAGGCTCTATCAAAGAAGAATGAGAATACGGCTAATAGGTGTAAAACTTACAAACCTTGTGAGCGGCACGCAACAAATAAACTTATTTGAGGACAGCGTTGAAATGGTAAACCTTTACCAGGCCATTGATAGAATGAAGAAACGATTCGGCGAGAAGGCGCTGTTTCATGCAACAAAGCTCAATACTTAATTCCTCAGATGCATGTTCCTCAATTGCCATAGCTACTATAGCCTCAGATACTCGGCTCTATCAGTGGAACAATTGGTTGAGTTGGCTGCAAAAAATGGGTTGGAAAGCCTTGTGTTAACTGATATAAATAATACGACAGGAAGCCTTGAATTTGTAAGGCGGTGCAATGAAAAAGGAATAAAACCTATACTTGGAATTGAATTCAGAAACAACAATAAGTTGCTTTATGTCGGAATTGCAAAGAATAATACTGGCTTCCGAGAGCTCAACCAATTTCTAACCGATCACAATCTTTCCAAAACAAAATTGCCAGAGGTTGCACCCGTCTTTGATAACTGCTATGTTATTTATCCATATGGAAAGGAAATTGAGCAGTTAAAAGACAATGAATATTTCGGGGTGGATTTCTATCAGCTCAACAAACTCATATATGAAAAACACGAGAAGTTTGTCCTGCTTCATCCTGTCAGCTTCGCAAACAAAATGGGATACCAGCTTCATTTAAGGCTGAGAGCCGTTGATAATAACATCTTGCTTACTCAATTAACTCCAGAAATGATTGGCAGGCCAGATGAATTAATTTGCCGACAGGAATTGGTTTTAAAAAGGCTGGAACAATTCCCAAAAATTATATCAAACACACTGCAAATACTGGCTTCCTGTTCTTTTACATTTGATTTCAAAGTAATAAAGAATAAAAAAACATTCACTGGTAGCCACAGAGACGATAAACAACTCCTAGAAAAACTTGCCCATGAAGGAATGCTTTACAGGTACGGTCCCAGCAATAAACTAGCGAAAGAAAGGGTTCATAAAGAGCTTGAAATAATAGATGAACTAGGATTCTCATCTTACTTTCTGATAACATGGGATGTAATTCGCTATTCGATGTCACGGGGTTTCTATCATGTTGGACGTGGGTCTGGTGCTAATAGCGTTGTGGCCTATTGCCTAAAGATTACGGATGTGTGCCCACTGGAACTAGATTTATATTTTGAGCGCTTCCTTAATCCATTACGTAAAAGCCCGCCTGATTTTGATATTGATTATTCTTGGAAGGAAAGGGATGATGTAATTGACTACATTTTTAAGCGTTATGGAAAAGACCATGTGGCATTGCTTGGTACCATTCCAACTTTCAAGGACAATTCAATAATCCGTGAGTTGGGTAAAGTTTATGGATTGCCCAAAGAAGAAATTGACAGGCTGGTTGATGAGCCAGAAAGAGCCAATACATCCGACTCCGTTGTTAGAGAAATATTATCATTCCATCAAGCAATCCAAGATTTCCCAAACATGAGAAGCATTCATGCTGGAGGCATTTTGATATCAGAAGAGCCCATCACATCCTATGTTGCATTGGATATGCCACCCAAAGGTTTTCAGACAACTCAGTTTGATATGTATACCATGGAAGAAATTGGGTTTGAGAAATTGGACATTTTAAGCCAAAGAGGTATTGGGCATATCCAGGATGCTGCAAACATTATTTATAGAAATCGAAAACAAAAAATTGATGTACATGATATTACCAAGTTCAAATCGGATGAGCAAGTAAGAGCACAATTAAAGGATGGCGATAGTATTGGCTGCTTTTACATTGAAAGTCCAGCGATGCGTGGTTTATTAAAGAAGCTAATGTGTGACAAATATATTTCATTGGTTGCGGCCAGTTCTATCATTCGTCCAGGGGTGGCCAAAAGTGGAATGATGAAGGAGTACATTAAGAGATTTCATAATCCAAGTGGATTCACATATCTACACCCAGTAATGGAGCAACAGTTAAAAGAGACTTATGGTGTAATGGTATTCCAAGAGGATGTTCTGAAAGTTGGCCACCACTTCGGTGGGCTTGATCTTGCCGATGCCGATGTGTTGCGACGTATGATGTCAGGTAAAGGAAAAAGTAAAGACAAGGTGCTTGAGATTAAGAAAAAGTATTTCATAAACTGTAAGGAATTTGGCTACCCAGAGGATATTGCAAAGGAGGTTTGGCGTCAGATTGAAAGTTTTGCTGGGTACTCTTTTTCAAAGGCGCATTCTGCCAGTTATGCTGTTGAAAGTTATCAGAGCTTGTATTTAAAGGCTCACTACCCAATTGACTTTATGGTTGGTGTTATCAATAATTTTGGTGGGTTTTACAGAACCTGGGTTTATTTCAACGAAGCAAGAAAAGTAGGTGGTAATATAAACCTGCCCTGTGCAAATACTGGGGAGTACTATACCACCATCTTCGGCAATGAGATATATGTCGGCTTTATTCACATAAAGAGCTTGGAGAAATCAATTGCTGAGGAAATTGCATTAGAACGCTTTAGAAGTGGCTTGTATCGAGACATGGAGGATTTTACCAAAAGGATCAAGATTGGCTTGGAGCAACTGCTTTTATTGGTTAAAATTGGTGCATTCAGGTTTACTCGCAAATCAAAAAAGACATTGTTGTGGGAAGCACATATGCTGATTAATGATAAAGTTGCCCATCGAGAACCTAATGAACTCTTCTATACAGAACCTAAGTCCTATGACCTATCTGGGCTTCAGAATAATGCAATTGAAGATGTTTACGATGAAATAGAGCTAATTGGCTTTCCAGTTACGAGAACAAGATTTGATATTCTGAAAACTGATTTCAGAGGAGAAATTGGGGCAAAGGAAATGATTAACCATGTGGGCAAGACTGTTAGGATGGTTGGCGATTATGTAGCCACTAAAGGAGTAAGAACCGTTAGAGGTGATATAATGTATTTCGGTACGTTCCTGGATCATAAAGGTGATTTTTTTGACACCGTTAATTTCCCTCCTTCCCTAAAACATTCGCCATTTAAAAGCTCAGGTGTATATCTTATACAAGGAAAAATTGTTGAAGAATTTGGTTTTCCGAGCATGGATGTTGAGCGTATGGCTAAACTTTCGGTACAAACCGACCCAAGATATAAATGATTAATTTAGTCAGCAGAAATAAAATCGATGTGTTATAACGTATCAGTAAAAAATAATGTAAAGGCATTACAAGAAAAGTATGGTCTTGTACTTAAAAGTGGATTTAACGAGCACGGCTATTATCAGGTCTCTGGCTTTTCCCATCCCAAATTACCAGTTATAGCACAGGAACACCCCAACGAGTTTGAGTTAATGCGCTGGGGCCTGATCCCATCTTGGACCCCAAGCGAAGAAAAAGCAGAAGAATTTCAGGATATGGCATTAAATGCCAAAGCTGAAACCATTTTTGAAAAACCGATGTTCCGCAAGCCAATTTTAACCAAACGATGCATTCTTCCAGTGGATGGTTTCTTTGAGTGGCGAACAATAAATAAGCTAAAATATCCTTACTTTATTTTCCCAAAGGATGGTGGTTTATTTTCACTGGGCTGCATTTACGACACATGGACCAATAAAGAAACTGGCGAAATAATAAACTCCTTTGGTATTGTAACAACCGAAGCAAATTCAGTCATGGCAATGATTCACAATTCCAAAAAGCGGATGCCATTAATCTTGGATGATCATGGATGGCAAAAATGGATTGATCCAAAAACTACCAAGGAAGAAATCGAGTTATTAATGAAGCCTTCGCCAAATGAAATATTGAAGTACCATACGATCTCAAAGGCAATATCACATAGGAATGTGGATAGCAATTATAAGGAAATACAGGATGAAGTGAAGTATCCTGAGTGCCAGACTACCTGATAATTACATACACAAATCACTTAAAGATCAAAGTTTTTTTAATTTTACAGGCAAAACATAGGTTACCTTTTAAACGGCTCTGGTATTAAAGCATGAATAAGAATGTCTGACGAAGAAATTATATACTCCATAAAAATGGGTGATCAATCAGGAATAAATGAGCTATACCAGCTTAACTTACGTAGTATTATTAATCAAGTAAAAATGAATAGTGGTACAGAAGATGATGCCAAAGATGTTTTCCAGGAAGTAATTATTGATTTTAGGGAAAAAGTAATTGGAACCAGGTACATCCTGTCTTCTTCCTCAAAGATCAAGACTTACCTATTTGAGGCATGTAAGCGTAAATGGTGGAATGAACTACGAAGGCGGAAGAATATATCCCCAGACGAAATGCCTGAAGTATCAGAAGATTTTTGGCAGGATATTGATGAAAAAAGGGAATTAACCGAAAGGCAAAGAAAATTTACTGATGGAATGCAGAAGCTAGGAGAACGCTGCAGACAGATTTTACAGTATTACTGTGATCGGGTTCCAATGGTTCAAATAGCAGTTAAGTTAGGATTTGAAGGTGGGGAACAAGTGGCAAAGAACGAAAAGGCAAAATGCCAAAAAAGATTGATAGAAATAGTTAACAATGATATTTAAAATAATCAGAGATGGAACAAGAAGACAAAAAAACTGAAATGATTGATCGTTATTTGATTGGACAATTATCCCTATGGGAATTGGGCGACATGGAAGCCAAAATCAAAAACGATCCAGCTTTTTCCGAAGAAGTAAATTTCCAACGGGATTTAATGATTGGTATTAATGAAACGAAACGGATTGAACTAAAGAAGACCCTTCAAAACCTTGAGCCTGCAGGCATACTTATTCGGTTACAAATTGATAAAAATTCCATAAAAACATTTGCAGTTGCCGCTTGTATTTTGTTATTTGTTTCTCTGGGTATACTTTATCCCCAGATCAGAGATGCATCGATCGCTGGTAGCAAGAAGAGCTTTGCGGCAGTAAAATAATAGCATTCAATTAAAAGAGATAAGATGAACGATAAAAAAAATAATGGTGTTTATAAAACAACATTGATGTTTACAGTCATTGGCGGACTGATTGTTATGATTGCCATTTATCTTCAGTTGGTTCAGATGAACGATAACAATAGAGCTAATCTTACATATAAGATTTACCAGGACATGGGGTCTTGGGAAAAAGCTCATCCAGAGGCCTATAAATGGATTAAATATTATGATGATAAAGACTCTGTAGTTTACCTCAAAAATAATTTTGACAAATGGGATTTCGATGATTATTTGGGCTTTTACGAGGCTCTTTATAATCTTGGACAGAAAAACCTGATTGATAAAAAGTTAACATATGACCTATTCAGCTCGGAACTTCAAGGAGTCTACGAGTCAAACCATTTTGAACTGAAACGATTAACCGATTCTTTCCGTATCCAAGAAAAATCTCCAGATATTTATCTTGGCGTTGAAAAGCTTTACAACGAGTTCAATGATGAAGAAAAATCAAATTCTGGAGGGAATAATTTAGTTCCTGGGAAGAAATAAGCTCCTGGTTTCCAACAATAACCCTGCTATTTTTTAAGTTTTACCTTCTTAGGAAGGTTACCTTTTGTTTGGTTATGGTATTAATATTTGAAAGCACAATTAAAACCTTTCAATATGAATACAACAAGCACATATGGTCTTTTACTGAAATCACCAAAGTGGTTTAGAAAAAGAGAAACTATTTTGGACAGAGATAATCATAAATGTAGAAATTGTCGTGCAACGAACAATTTAAATGTTCATCATAGACAATATCATATTTCTAAATTAACTGGGAATTTTATTCTTCCCTGGAATTATCTCTCAAGATATTTAATTACACTATGTGAGACATGCCATTCACTTGGTCACTCAAAATTTAGAATACCAACTTTCAAAATTTAATAACAATTTAAAACCTTAAACTATGAATATTTTCAAAAGGTTATTTAACAGGACAGCCAATACAGAAACTTTGGCAACTAAAAATCCAGAAATTAACAAACAACTTTTTGTTGAAGAAGAGGCACCTACAGCCTTAATCCAAGAAGAGTTGAAAGAAAGTAAATTAAAAATATTTTTGGATACAAATTTTGGTCCAAAAGGATTTAATGATGGGTATGAGCTACGCTCTTATGAAATACTTCAAGCTGGAATGAAACGTATCAAATCCGATTTCAGATTAATTGTTGATCAAATTATAGCTGAAAAAAATGCCGAAATCTTCGAACTGAAAAATCATATAATAAATATTGATGGTGTTTCTGAAAAATTAAGCAAACAGATTGAAAACCGAATTTTGGAGATACAAACTGTAATAAACAAAATTGAGAAGGAAAAGGCCCTTTCAATTGAAGATGAAGGAATGGTTATGGTGCCTATAAATAACTATCATGACGGATTTGTACGCGGAACTGAATTTTACCAACAGGAAAAACTGTTTGCAAAATCAACAGGGCTATTTTATTGATTTCTAATATTAAATTTTAAATACAACTATTATGCTTAAATACTTTTGTTTCTTAACAGGTGATGACTATCAAATGCTACAAAATGATACTCCAGCGAGTCAAAAGAAAGTGAAACTTTTAGCCTTATGCCTTTTTATCCCCACTGGTTTATGGTTAATTAATGGCTATTTGCTTGCTAAATCGATTATGCAATGCACAATCATGGTTTCAATTACTACAGCTATTATTTGTGCATTTTTAATTTTCTCTATAGAAAGGGCCATAATTATGATGAGAGGGAGCAATTGGGTTATTGTTATCCGTGTCTTAATGGGCTTGCTTGTTGCTTGTCTTGGTTCTATTGCTATTGATGAAGTAGTTTTTGACAGAGATATTACTATTCAAGTAGCTCAAAAAAAGCCATTAATGCTTGAAGAAGATTTGAATAAAATCAATATAGAAAATAAAGAAAACGTCGATAAGCAGATACAATTAGTAAACACAAAATATAATATTTGGCAGAAAGCTGTTAATGATGCAAAGCAAGAAGCAGATGGTAGCGGTGGAAGCGGACATCGTGGAGTTAGTGCTATAACAAAAATTAAAGAAGTCTATGCTACTCAAGCTCAGGAGGATTATCAAAATAATAAATCGTCTTTGGATGTTTTAAATAACACCATTGAAGATAAAAACAAGCAGATCCAGCTTGATTTTAATGACAATTTCAACAGTCATTCTATTTTATTAAGGATTCAGGCTCTCTTTGAACTAGTTTGTGAAAATACTTGGATGAAGATAATCTATATTATTTTCACTTTACTAATGATTTTTCTGGAGTTCATGGTTATAATTATCAAATTATTATCTCATGAAACAAATTATGAAAGAAAGTTGGATATGATTGAAAATATTGGGAAAAGGAAAATGGAAGCACTTTTAAAAAATGCAGCCTTTGATCCATTGGAATTTCATCCATTAATAAAACAAGCTAAAACCAGTTTAAATAAAACTTCCAGCATCTTTTAAACCTAAATCCTAAACCTTTAATACTTTTATCCATGGTTACATTCATTGTCCCAAAATTAGAGTTGCTTCAAAACTTGAAAACATTCAAAGTATTGAAGACCAAGAAGGCAAAAGCATTAAAGTTAAACTGTGAAATAACTGTAACGGAAGGTAAAGTTACAGTTGTGCTCCCAGGTGTTGAATTTTATATGCTATGCAAAACAAATGGGAGTGCAGCCAAAATATCCATTCCATATTTTTACTTCCTGGATATAGTTAAAAATCTAAAAGAAAAGGAAGCCGAGTTTAAAGTTAATCAAGGGGAAATTACATTAGGCATACTTACATTTAATGCCCAAACCTGGTTCTTTTCCGATGATACCATCTTACGTTCCATCCAATTACCAGTCAATTACACCGATGCTGATATACTTCGCCTGCGTAATGGGAAATATACCCAAGAGGAACTGGATTTTAATAAAATGGATTCCAAAATTAATCAGGCAGAAGAAAATCTAAAGTCAAACATTTTTAATGCATATCGCCGACTTAGAGTTTATGGTGTAAGCCATGAAGAGTTGGAGAAGCTGGTACATGGTAAATTGAAGTGAATCGGTGGTATAATTAATGATATATAGAACTGGGTTAAACCTATCTTCTTGGTAGGTTACCTTTTGAACACTTAAGGTATCAATATAGGAACCAATAAATCTAAACAATATGGAAACGGTAACGGTAATGTTTATTATGGCAATTGCTGGAGTTTATCATGATCCCAGCAGTAGCAATATCCTTCTTCAAGACTATCTTTTTGTTGATATCCGTGATAATTATAAAGTGGAAACCCTCGATGTGACGTACAACCCAAATATTGATTCGATGAATGAAAACCCTATTACTGGAGATTGGGTAGAGATGCCAATAAAAACTTATTACGAATGCGCTGACACCGCAATTGATAATCCTTTGAGACAATATTATTTTATATTAATAACAAAAATAAATCATCACCATGCGGAACCTCCGAAAGATCCAACTCAAATTAATGTAACAGTAATAATGCTGCTCAAGGGTTCAAAGATGGAAGGGAACGAAAAACGAAGAGAAGTTGTGGTTAGCGATGGCATCTTTTGCAAGGCATTCTATGATAATGTAAAATGGAAAGATACGATTGGAACTGAATTTAAAATGGATGCGGTTGATTTCTTTAATATCCCAGATACAGCAGGTATAAGTGTACCGCGAAAGATTCAGTTGAAATATTACAACAATGATGGAGATGATGGTGGAGATGAATAATTTGTATAAATATTTTGGTCGTTAATTATAAGGAAATTGAAAATGGGATTGTTAATCCTGCGATAACCCCGATCATATTAAAAATTGGCTATATTTGATGATTACTAAGAAGTGGAATTTTTAAACCCTATAAAATAAACAATTAAATTCAAATATGGAAAAAACTAAAGAAAAAGAGACATTGCTCTTCACACTCACTCCCAACAAAGGATTCTATAAAAGTAATAATGAAATGGCTTATCTCGATGGAAATATAGCGTGCTATTATCCAAGTAATGTCGGCGAACCTGATGGGTACGTCTATTTTACGTTTTACCCAGACGGCACAAAAAATGAGTCGAATGTGCGATTATGGTCTACTACTAAAGGAGCGCAAAAACTGCGTGCCGACTTTTCTATTGAAACTAGTGGCGATGAAACCTATGATTTCTTTTTCTTTAAACCTGTTGGGGATGTATTTGAGCCTATAGGAAATAAAACTACGATTACAGGCGCGAAAACTCAGGTACTGTCAGTGAATTTTAATTCTGATGTTAATGGAGATGCACTTATTGGTTTATATGCCACAAAAGTTGTAATCGATGGCATTGTATGGATACTTCGGAAAATTGAAGTGCATCAATTATAGCATACTATCTTCTCGCCAGTTTAACTAAACTTAACGATTACTTTTAGCCTTATACCAGGTTATTATTTATGTATTATGCGGAGTGTTTGGATTTATCAAGATGTTCCTTCAAAAGCTCAGTAGCTCTTTCCACTGCTCTGATTTTGGTTTTGAAGCCAGTTTCTCCTTCAACCATTTTCTTCCCGTTGTAAATGGATATTTCTGTGCCTGTAGTTTGCAACGTCTTTTTGCCGTCAACATCTTTTAATTCTTGTTTGTTCTTTTGGTAAATCCTTAAGTGACCTGCTTCAGCTATGCACTTGCCTCTTGGTTGAGCTTCTTTTCCCATTGTGTCTTATGTTTTATTGATTATTTATATTTATTTTTTACAAGTTACACCCTTTTAATGGATAACCATTGGATTAATTCATGATATATCGGGTATTAGCACTTGTTTGAATTCCTGTGGCAAAAAAAGGTGGATAGAGAACTAACTCTATTCCACCTCAGAAACACAAACTTAACAGGTCGCGAATTCTTGATACAAACATAAATAATATTTGTTATAACTAGCATCTTTTATCTGGAAGGTAGTTTGACTATGGGTTCCGTTACCTTATCACACAATAATAATATACAGAATTCACTTCCGTAATTCAAAATTTATATTTTTGTGCCAATAAAAATGCAAGAAGTCTATGAGAAAAGCAGAACTAATAGTGGAGATATCTAAAAAAACTGGTATCGAAAAGGCCAAGGTTGAAGCCATCATCGAAACCTTTATGTCTTCCGTTCAGGAGCATGTCATCAAAAAGGAAACGGTTTCTTTTCGCGGATTTGGGAATTTTGTTGTTAGAAAAAGAGAGGCAAAAATTGGCAGGAACATTACCAAAAATACAGCAGTTACTGTTCCTGCACACTATATACCATTTTTCAGGGCCGCTAAGGTGTTCAATGTAAAAGTTAAAAAGACTGTGAAATAGTCAATATTTTTGGCAGAGCCTTATTAATTAACCTGGAAATCATTATAAGTGGCAACCTATAACCCCAAGCAACAAAAAGCAGCCGCACTTTTCCACAAAAAAATGGTGGCATATATTGATGAGTATAGGGAACATTTATTT
>Ga0302186_10003426_pt1 | contig 11604 bp, 7 predicted proteins | sample II_Bog_E1_2_FD_198782 | JGI IMG/M metagenome (GOLD analysis project Ga0302186, IMG submission 198782) | Peat permafrost microbial communities from Stordalen Mire near Abisko, Sweden - II_Bog_E1_1 | ecosystem: Environmental > Terrestrial > Soil > Wetlands > Peat | place: Sweden: Abisko, Stordalen...
GATCTCCCAACCCCAACCCCAACCCCAACCCCAACCCCAACCCCAACCCCAACCCCAACCCCAACCCCAACCCCAACCCCAACCCCAATATTTGAAAATCAAATATTAAATCGAATTTACTGATCATGGATTATATACGACTCGAAATTGATCGGATAAAATTGAATTATTAATAAAACTTAAAATTAGAGGATAAACCGTTTAATTGATCGACTCAAGCAGCACAAATATCTAAAGTCAATATTTTAATAATGGTAAAAGAAAGCAATAAAACTTACCAGCAAAATTAAATTACCAGAATGACCAATTTACTCTGATAGATTATAAATATTTATCGAAACTGAAGAAAGAAAGAATGGAATTACCCAATCTACAAACGAATACTTTTTCAATTAAATTCCGAGAGTGGACCACGCTCTGCAACATTCTATCAACTTTTCCGTAGGGTATTTTCGATCCTAAATTTTTAAAATCTCACTAGAAGGAACTCAATCAATACATTTTTGTCTTTGACATGTGTTATGAGCATCAGAAATGGAAGTACACCCTTTGCGAATTAGATTGAGGAGGAGATTCGATGACTTAACTGCCTTTCAACGAATAATGAGAGAAAAATACGATGATGAGTTACCTAAATTTCCCTTTTAAAAATAACACGAGTTGACCAATAATAATGTCGCACAATTCGGCTAGTTTTTATCTATCTTTCTTAATAAAGTGGTTAGTATCGCTTTCAATAACCAGGAAGTACAACATTTCTTTGATATCCTCCCATAACAACTAGGTAAATATGCATCTATGCAGGACACGGAATTATCTATGTCGAAACATAATTAAAAAAACAATCAGGGGGAAGGTATAATGAACCTTCCTGCAGTAAGTCTCTTCGAAATATACTGTTTCCTTGTACTCGCAGCTGGCGTTCTCGATTTTTTACAGTCACTGATAACGGGGTGTTCTACAGTCTTAAGAAAAAATCATATGAGATCAGGGACATGTTTTTGTTTTGCAATCGTTTCAAATTGCTGTGCGGCAACCTTCAAACTGATTATGAATTCGGAATAGTATTAAAAACTGCAACCAGGGAAATCACTCTTGAGGCATATTCAATTGATGAGTTTGTCTTGTTCGTTAATGCCATTTTGGAAGGTCTCCACAACTGTCCCTATTCGGAATAACAACGTTTTGATAGTTTTGCTCCGACCCGCGAGAACTGTCAAACTAAATTCTATGTCGATGGATAGGATTATTTCAAAGATTTGCATACAGAACTGCTGGCAGCAAAAAAATATGTTTTTATCACTGGATGGATGATAACCCCGTACTTTTTATTGCGAAGACCATATTAATTGGAGGATACTCACAACCGCTTGGATCACATCCTCAAATAAATCGCAGATCGCGGAGTTAAGATCTATATCATTCTCTATCAGGAGCCGTAAATTGCGATTAACAATGATTCAGCATTTGTTGAAAGCAAATTCGAAGAATTACATGACACAAATATTCGTGTGATTCGTCACCCTAAATATCTTGTGATTCCCTTTCTATGGAGCCATCATTAGAAATCCGTGCTTATCGATCAACGAGTAGCCTTCATTGGAGGATTGGACATTTGCTATGGTCGGTGGGATAATCCTGAACATAGTCTCACAAACGATAAAGACTATTGGAAAGGTGCAGACTTTTGTAATCTCAGAATTTCAGATATATACTCTCCTCGTAACTATTTGTGGTCCAATCTTAACATTCGAACATAACCACGAATGCCTTGGCACGATGTTGCAGTTCAAATTAAAGGAAACAGTGTCCATGATCTTGCAAGGCATTTTACCAGTTACTGGAATTTTGTGAGCTTCCAGACTAAATTTGACGATCGATAGTTGTTGAACTTAGCAGGTCGTCAAACTTCTCACCGTAGTCGTAGCAACTCACCATCAAAGCACGATCATAAGGTAATGCCCATCCTCGATAAAAGAAAATATACTTCTGATGGAGAGAATGAATTAATTGATCATCTCGTTTAGGAAGAGTATTATCAAAAATATTTGGATAACACTGTAGTAAAGTTCATGTCGCTTGAAATACCAACCATACAGACCATGAAAGAGAGCATTAAAAGATATCCCAAGAAGATCATTAGCCTCATAAGGAACCAGCATGAGGACGAACAGAAACTTATCACAACGAATGAGGATTAAATAAAGCAAGGCGAACCTTGTTTAGGAACCCATACTCATCAATTTGTGAGAAGTGCCTCGAGCTGGAGTCAAGGATTACTCCAAAAATAGCAGTCCATTCATGCCTCTTATTTGAACTTAATATAAACAGCTGAAAACTTCATCTACATATAAAATCAATTTTTTATATGTAAGGAAAACTTGGTTTCAGAAAAGCTTGTGGAAAGAATCAGCAAAGCCCATCGCTAAAAGAAACCATTCAAGGTGATCATTATGATACCTCTGTTGCCTGGATTTTAGGGTGATGTGCGCGAAGATAATTCAGCGGTGATGCGCATTCAGCTGTATTGGTAATATTGGACGATCAATCGATCTTCGCACTCGTTATATAAGAAATTGCAGCACATACCAAATATTGATGACTATGTCAAATTCTATAGTCTACGACAGCACGGTATCACCAAAGACGATCTTCCCCTCACCGAAATATTATATATCCACTCGAAACTCATGATAGTCGATGACAAAAGACTCATCATTGGCAGTGCTAACATCAACGATCGTAGTCTTATCGGGGACAGAGATTCTTAGTTAGCCCTTGTTATTGAGGATCAAAACTGCAATCCTAATACAATCTCCATTGACATTCAAAAATTTCGTGTTGATCTATTTGTTGAACACTTCCAATTGAGTCGAGAATAAGCAATTTCCTTCACTACAGACTAAGTTTGGACTCTAATAAATAATCGTGCGCAATCAAATACCCTCATCTATCGAAAGATATTTGGCTGTTATCCTGACGATTTAATGGTCAAATTTGAGGACATCCAGACAATTCACTCAAGTAGTCGCCTTGATAAATATAAAGAGTACAAAGACAAGCTAGTAGGACATGTTGTAGAACTGCCCCTACATTTTTTGTAGAAGGAAGATCTTAACCTCTCGGCAAAGGAAAAGGAGTTTTTTCTTCCTGTTATTTTCTTCACATGATTTTCTTGAACTTTAAACTGACAATTTCAGCTTATAGACTTGGGCTTTTATTAATATATTGATAATTGGCGATTTGAAATGTATGCGACCATCGATTCCAATGCCACAACCAACAAAGAAAAGATACAACTTTTGAGAGAAAAATTAAAAAACATGGAGTCGGCCCCGCAGAAATCTACACCTCAGGCGTCGTTTATTCGTTCAAAACCAATGGAAGAAGCATCAATTCATACCAATGCTCAGAACACTTCCAATACTTTTCCAAGCCAAACTTATCTGCCTTTAGAACTCAAGTATATGGAGGTGGAGGAAAAATACATCGATCGCACGGAACAGTAGATTCGATTACTTAATCATTTGTAAGATTAAATTCAGTCGCTTCAAGAGGAATCTAGACTCATTAAGAAATCAATCGATCGAACATCAGAAAGAGGATAGGAGAATATCACTGTTTTAGACAGAGAAATGGGAGAGAGCGTTCAGGAACTGATAGAGTAGTTGAGATCGATGAAAAAGGAGTTGATCGACCAAATAGAGCAAAAATATCGAGTAATAAAAAGTTAAACTATGGCGGTGGCTGGCAGTCAGTTTGAAAATTAATGGGAATAATCACGAGCATAGGTTGTTAAATCCATTGGAGATATTAAGAGTAAAATTGATATCTAGTTGGCGGCTCGTGATGAAAGGGTTAATTTTATGGTCAACAGTTTCGGGGAATAAATTCTTAAATTATAGCAATAGGTGCAACGATAAAAGGAAGAGAGACTTTAGACTCATCGAAAATTAAATCTGGCGGTCCACTTCATGTAGGAAGATATAACTAACAAGATAATTCAATAAAAAAGGGAGTGCGCTTTAAAGCAGGCAGAGTTGGAGGATTATCTGGAATAGCTCTGCTTCAAAATAGAAAGTCATTTGCTGCGTTGAATCAGCCTGTTTATATTTCATATATTTTTACTATTTAGTAAAGGTGATAAAAATTGGAGGGTAAAGATTACAAGGAAACCATTTTTTACAAGCGGTTAGTTCGAAAAATATTATTGGAAAAATTGAGGGAAAGTAGTTTCCATCCCTGAAGGTATATCTCACAGCATTAAAATATTAATATAATGAGCATTTCTGATACCGTCTCAGATGGTTCGCCTGCAGTTGTCGCTATTAATATTCCATATTTAGCAGCATCATCCTTCACCGCAGCTTTTTCTCTAACTCTACTTCTCATCTTTAGAGTCAAGTTCTACCCTTCAGCTCCTATCGTTTCCATCTTAACTCTACTTCTGTTCAATGACTTCTTCCAAATCCTTTTTGAGTTGCCAACATATTTCGCAGCATCAGTAGACGCAGTGTGTCTAATTAGTACAATCGGCACTACCTTCTTTCGCTTGGCTTCAAGTAAGGATATCAATAAATAGATTACTGGCTCATTTTTATCACGCGTCTCATCTATCGATAAAAATCCGCCCCTGGAAAGCAAATTGATCTTGCCAAGCATATCAGTAAGCATCTGCTCATGACTTATGCTCCTTCAATAGTAGTATCACTATTGATCTGCATAGTATCCATTGCATCGAATCTTTTTGATACGTAAAATGAACTAAACTGCTGGAGAAATGTGAATACTAAATCACTGAGTGACTATATCATATATATAAGCTCATTTCTCCTTCCCAACTTTGTAGCTCTTGTATTGCTAATGGGATATTTGATTGCCTATATTAAGCTGAGACCTAACTCGCACTCATTGTTTCTAACGTACCCCATAGTGGCCATTCCCTTCATGATTTATTATTTGGTCGTAAAACTCCTAACCTTTATTGGAAATATGCCAGTTAGTGAAGGAATGGAGGTACCCTTAATTATTGATCCGCTCTGCCACGCCATCATATTCTTAATCGTTTTGAGGAAACTATCCAAGAGCACTATAGAAACAGATGATCTAACCATAAAAGACGATTCCGTTAAGGATAGTTTTTTGGGGATTTAATATTGAGACACCTTCTTATTATTAAATTAGTCATCCATTCTATGATGAATGACAAACCTAAGATCTTTATATTATTAATTAACTAGCCAATTCAAAAAATGGAGGAGATAATTGTTCAGCCTTTCTCTAACGAATGGATATACGCTAGTTTTCGCCTTCAACTCTTGCTAGCACATCCCAATATTGAAATCGTCAGCTTGAAAAAGAGGTAATGCAAATTTGCTAGTTCCTACGACTCATTTCTCAAAATAGAGGCCGCAGTCGATATTACCGACGTTGATGCCCCCACAATTACGAGCATTAAAAATAGCATAAAGAAAGATGTGGTTCTCAAAGCAGGAAGAATTTCACAAATCCGTGATAATAATAATAAGAGCAATGACAAAAAATATAGAGTGCTGCTAATGAAAATGGCATTACTACAAATTTTGCCAACATTAAAGGAACCATCTCTCTCGAGCTAAGATCTACTATTGCATCATCCCCAGTATGACTCAATCTATCTCTCACCAAGACAGCAATAAATGACTGTCTTCAGTCATTAATATCTCACTCGATAACCCAAACAGTATCAGTGGGAATATGATGCATAATACACTTACACTGACTTTAAGGAATGGAATGCTTTGGATATTGTCTGCTAAAATTGTAAAATATCGGCTGCACAATTTTATTGTAATGAGGATAAGGAAGCTTACTGTTGGCCTTGCTTTGGTGATCTACATCGTTCGGAAAAAAAATCTAAGCATCAGAAAGAACCATTAAATCCCTTCAATTGCCCTCCTCGATGCCAAAAATCTCTGCATTAGAATGAACCGCTGACTCATTATTGCTTTACGTGTAAGCACTTAAAGTGTTAAAATTGCCTTGCAGACGGACATCATAAGTGGAATAATCAATAAGTTTCAAGTAATGGTGAACCCTTGCATGATATCCTTTAAAGTCGACAATTAGCAGCCTTATTAAGATAAAAATAAAAGCAAATTAACAGTGAGCTCAAACTCAAGATGACTGGACTTATCAGAGAGATCTAAACCAAAATACAGACCATCTCGAAACATTATGATATGCGAGTCAAGGAATTCATCCACTGGTTTTAAGAGAAAACAGCAACTGCACGATAGATGGCCATATAAGAGCTCAATCTTGCCACAGGGCTGCATTCTGAATTGAAGCGGAAGTATGACGAGGTGCTGTGGCTTTAGAATTTTAGTCGTGAGATGTAGTAACGATGCAATGCTGAGACAGGCATGCAAATAAAATAGGGTATTACTATTTACGTAACGCGTGCGTTTTCTCAGTAATATTTCCAGAGGCTATAAAAAAAGATCCAATAGATAAAAATATTTAATTGATCACGCTCATAATCATGTCTGTAGTTCATAATGACAAGTCATTAAATCTTATAATAAATTAATTTGCCGGTATATAAGTGGATATAAAAAAACTCAGTTATTTAAGATTTATTTAAAATAATTTGACGGAGGATTGGCAAGAAAGTAATAGGCTGGGATGTGAGTCATGAAAAAGAGAGTTAATATTTGATAATCATAATGTTACGATAATAGATTAGCAATCAAACTCAACATTCGCCTCGGGAATCAATATAAATTGAGGCCGACTGTGTTACTAGCCATTCCAATAGTTCCAAAACATCTTTGCTAACTCAAATGCTTGCTACGACGCAACGCAGCTCTGGCATCCCTGATTAGACTTTCTAGCATCAACAAATGAAGTAGCAAAGCAAGGGCAAAGATCAGGCTTTCCTCGATGAAGAATAAAATTTGAAAAATAAAAAGAATAGCCCCTTAATTCAAACTCAGCAGATAGCCTTTAATTGGAAAATGAGGGCAGAAATACCTGCCTCTGGCTATCAAGTGAGAAATAAATAAAAAAAAGCTTCAAGAAATATCGCTGCTTGTTCGGATAAGTGCTGCATCTATTGACGAGATGATTATTTTTATTTATTAATGCAATAATATTAGCATATCCAAGAGGAGACTAGATGTAGAAAAAGGATTTTTACATCCAGAAGATATTTTGGCTTTATAAAATACAATTGTGGGCATGTTGAGGATTCTATATCAAACTACTATTCCATTTATTTGTTTAACTAACCAATGGGTAGAACAGGTATAAGTTCAGTAATTGAAACGAAAGAATTGACAAAATTTCATAACAAGCAGACATTTTATGGGGGGTATCTTATCATTGTGTCTGCCTCAGCACAACTTAATTTAGAAGAGGTTGCATTAAATGAAGTAAGAAATAATGATGAAATTATAAAAGTAGTATTAATGTCATATTATATTTTTTAAAATCCTATTGTATTCTCAAGATCAATCAAATGATTGAAAATGTATATGCAGATAATCTTTCCTCTCAGCTCTAATTCATGAAAACAGAATTTGAATCCAATATCAAACTTCAAAAATAGTTTATTAAGGAACTACAGAGAAGAGGCATACGAAAATAATGCTTGAAGGAAAATCATGAGAGAGAAGATAAAAATATATTGGCACTAAGTTAAGTTCAGGAAATATTTTTAAAAGGATTACTTCTCAAATAGATTAATGCTCCAACATAGCCTTGTGATTTAAAGACTTTAATCAGTTTAGCAATCGCTATCAAGAATGCAAAATCAAAGATACCTTCGATGAAATTCTTTTAATTTGAATATAACCGAAACTAATAGTCATAAGGTAATAAGGGATTTAAATTAAAAAGTGATAGATCAAAAACTACTACAATAGATCTCAATAAAAAAGATAAATAAGGCTAGGAGATTACTGTAAGTCCATTTACTAATCCAAAATATGAAAAGACAAATAATGACAGCTAAATAATGTTTGGAATTATCAATGGACAAAATATTTCACAACAAATTAACTAAAGACCTCTGCACAGCATGATAAAAATTCCAGATACGTAAAAAGTAATGGACTAACGATAGTATAATATACAATAAGCTTCAATATAAAAATATATATGCTGCAACAATGAAAATGACTATAATCAACAAACTTTTAAAAATAAAAACAATATAACTCATTAAGATGAAATATCTTTGGGTCATTCACTCTGCAGTGATAAATCTTGTAAATAAAAGGGTTCTTAAAATTTATCACTGATTTGTATTAAAAATTGCGATTCTAAAATAATGGAAGGGGAAAGAATATCAGATAAATTAGATTAATCGTAAGTAATCCGACAAGTTTGTCCAAATTTTGAGCAGAACAAACAAAAAATCAATTTAAATCAACAAACTTAATAATAATCAGGGCTTTGCTTTAGAAAAAATATTATCAGAAAAATCGGAAAACCTGCTTCGAAAAACATTTAAAAAGTTTGTCAAAAGAAATAAATTCAACAAAAATCTTCAAAGATCATTATCCTTGAAGATACCTTTAAAAAAACATGGGAGATTTTTAATAACATCGAAAAAAGTGGTGGACTTACTTGTTAATAATAAAAAAAAGCAATAAACTCAAAAAAACAATTTTGATATTCATTGAGCAATTTTTTAAAGGTTAATGTGAATGCCAACAATTATTAACTCTATATTCGATAAAACATAATAATAATTTTAATTTTTAATGTCAAGCACTAACAATTTTATTTTTGCGACTTAGGTCATTTCCAATCGTCCTTTTACATCACCAAAAGCAAATAATCCAAAAGGTTTGCGCGAAATATCTCCTTATAATTGTCTCAAGAATCTGAAAAAGAAAGCAAAGTAAGCTGAAGAAACATATAAAGATGAAGTAAAGATTCATCACAGAGTCCAAAGATCTTTAGATGATATTAATAGGCAATCACTGTTGAAAAGAGTTCAGTTTTTAAAAATTTATCAAAATAAAAAGGCAAAGTATCAAACCAAATAAATGTTAGGGGCAAATAAAAAAGCCGCCACCATGGCCTAAAGAAAGACTGCTAATTGGGTGAAGCAAAAAAAGTTAGAGAATGAGTTGCAGCTGATCCTAACTAAAAATTAAGAAGAGAATCATGCTATTTGCATTCAGATCGAGGCAAGGAAATAAAAATAAGTATATTATTGATTATCCAGCTTCTTTAAAAGAAAAGATAGCTCAGGAAATAGTATGAGCAGGCATTTCATCACCACGATTAGATAAAAAAAGCACAAACGCAATATTTAATTCGAAAGAAGAATATTCAAACCTCAGTTTCAATGCGTTCGCGGCATAATTATATGGCTAAAGTTATTGAGGAAATGTCGGTAATTGAGCAGTATGAAGTAAAGATTTATTTATTTAGAAAATATTTGGAGAGATTGAGCAAATGCATCTGTGTGAATAGGAGAAAGGTTAATTTAAAACGATTCTTAGTGGAAATAAAGGAGAGAGTTTTTTCACAACCAATAATACTATAAGCTGCTGATCAATAATATTATTACTTAAGAATGTTCGATAAACTGTTTTATTCATGGTATTTTTAATTAAAGATTTGATTTTTAAATACTGTTTGACTTCACAGCATAAATTATTATATACTCTGTTACTAAACTTCCATAAAATAGAGACCATATGGATAATGGAAAATTTCCAAAACCACCTAAATTCAAAAACAGCTATGAGGTTGAGCTTAATAAAGCATTGAATAGACCTGTGATTGCAAAAAACGATCTACGAGTGAAATGGCTCAATGCTAAAGGTGATTAATGTAAATTAATTCAACGTGGCAATTCATGTTTCTGTGGTCATCAGTTAGACGCTCATTTTTATCACGAGTCAAATACTCTTCACTGCATGACTGCTGGTTGCAACTGTAAAGGCTTTGAGTATATGCCTATTATTGCAATGAAATGCATTTGCAAGCATTCCTATTTAATGCATAAAAAATAAAATAAAAGATGTGAGCATTGCTCAAACTGTTTGGGATTTACAACATATTGGAGATGCAAATGTGGGTTTAGATATCTGTAGCATAATAACCACGTTGCTTTGATAATGGAGAAAGAAAATATTAATAAATCAGAAGGTAATTTTCCAAAAATACAACGATCACCAAAATTTATAATTGGAAGGAATGGTAAAGCGAAAAAGCAAGTGAATTTGAAGACTGATGTGATGGAAATGCAGCGCAAAATCAACTAAACCTAATGTGTTGGGTATAAACGTAATATATAAGAGGATGAAAGAGGACGGTAAGAATATCTACGATAAAAGTTAAAATAAGCAAACAAACGTTATTTTTCTAAATTCGGAAGTTAACCAGGTGAATAAAAAGGAGAGCGAACTGGTTCATAAATAACCGCGATGGATCTTTATATTCAGCCCCATTTTTATAAGAGCATATCCCTCACCAATTTTATAAAAAAAACAGCTCACGATTGATTTTTCAAGTCATCTTAAGTTTTGCGAATTAAACTTTAACCTGTTTTATTTTTGAATAAATTTTATTGGATCTGTAGATATATCGTTTAAGTTCGCAGATTAACCGCTCTATGAAAATACTCATTGTTTTGGGATTGTGCTTGCTCTTTTTTATACAATTTTATTAAGTTTTAATCTGCAGAGCATAATAGTTTTAATCAGAATCCAGTTTAAAATGAAGCCAAAGTTTCAAAGCCATCAATTTCCAGAGCATATGTCAGGCTACTACAAGGACAAACAATAAAATTAATAAACTCTCGAAATTATAAGCGAAGATACTAATGATTCTATATTTCACCGGAAAGTATTCTCAATCTGCGATATCATTGGTAACTTCTAAAATGGATTTATTCTCATCCATTTTGAAGGATATCTCTATCTTGTTGATCAACATGCCGCCTCATAGAAGTCACTCTTCTTACAATACATGATAAATCCTACTCAAAAATATACTGCTTCAGCCAACATAAAAACTTACATCCCAAACTACTATAGATAAACTCTCAATGATAAAAAGGAGGTTATTAATGAGGAGGGGTGGATTTTTGAAGAACTGAAGAAGAAGGCCGAATAAACGATCTTAAATATTACTCAAGTCCCTCTTCTCTATGGCAAAGAGCTCAAATAAGAAGATTTTCTCTTTTTGATAGATAAACTTTACAACGAAAATGAGGGAGAAGAAAATTAATACTCTAATAATTAAAAGAATTATATGGCCAGTTTTGCTTGCCATAATGCGATTAAAGTTGGAGACAAATTGCGAATATTTTAAATGAGAGGATTACTGGATAGTTTATATAAAATGGATGCACCTTTTAATTGTCCTCATGGTAGGCCCGTCATCGTCTCTCTGGGAAAAATTGCAGATAGGAGATCGGCCATTGCTTATAAAAAATAGTATATTTTATGATTTCCCAATATAAATCAGATGTTATCAATTTCTCATTTCAAATATCATTCTGGTTGTAAATTCAAGTCAATTAAATTGAACAACCAACTGAAGTGACTTCTTTAAAAATGACAGTTGTTAATCCAATTTATCATTAGGTCTTTAAAA
>Ga0302186_10003427_pt1 | contig 11604 bp, 13 predicted proteins | sample II_Bog_E1_2_FD_198782 | JGI IMG/M metagenome (GOLD analysis project Ga0302186, IMG submission 198782) | Peat permafrost microbial communities from Stordalen Mire near Abisko, Sweden - II_Bog_E1_1 | ecosystem: Environmental > Terrestrial > Soil > Wetlands > Peat | place: Sweden: Abisko...
TGAAATTTAATTTGATTTTGAAAGTAAATTTGTTGTATTTTAGTTTAACTTAAATTTATTGAATTTTTTTTTAACTATTTTTATCTGGACCTTCGGAATTCGTGTTTATATTTAGTCGTGCTAAAAAAACTCCTATTTTGAAAGTAATTTTATTGTGATTTTTTATTTTCCCAAAAAAAATTAAAAGAAAAAAAATTAATTAAATTTTATAAGTTAAGCTTTCCAAAATTTTTATCAACTTCATTTAATTCTTCCTTTGGAGGGCTCTGTGATTGTTCCATCGTGAAAACTGTGCTCTCAAAATTCGAATTACTATTTCCATTTTCTTCACTTTCTTCATCAAAGGTCATCAAATTTAATTCTTCTTTAGACCCTCCGACATTCTACCAAAAAAATTTTAAATTTAATATTTTTTATTAAATTTTACCTCAAAGCACTTTTTTATCATATCTTTCTTTTTCTCATAATCGATTTTTTTGGCTTTGATAACATAATATGAGCAAACGGGCCTTTTTTCCATTAGATTTTATAAAAAATGAAAAACTCACCTATGATCAGAATAAGTGTATTCGCATCGTCTATAAAACCTTTGCTTTACTATATGAGAATCATTCGACCATAGCAAAATTCTATCACACCTTTTAAAATCATCATTCGGCAGTATATATACAAAATATGCAAATTTTATTAATAAAATGTTTATTTTACCAAGCTGGGACTCTTTGTTTCTTCGAGGTATCATATACATCGGTATTGACATCATACTTATAGGTTGGTGCAAACATTATGCTTCCTTCCTGATATTTCTCCAAATATTCACAAACATTTCTGCTCATATTTAATTGATCTTTCTCCAACAATGGTTTTAACAATTCGAACCCTGTCATAAGATCATTTTTGCATACGGCATATTGAAAAGCTTCTAATGTGGTTCGAACATCTGGATTGGGCAGATTAATTCTGAAATTCAAATCTCCAAAGAGGAATTTATAATCCACGTTTTCTATTTTTTCTTCCTTCTTCTTACCTACTCCCTCCTTTTGAAATGCTTTCCAATGGATGTCATTGATATTGTTGACACGTTCGTCCATTTTTTTATGTCCGGCTACCAAATGACAATTGACGAAACATAGAGAAGTGTCATCCAGACGAAATCTTATTATGATGGCACCTTTGTTTCCTAATTTGTTCATGACTCCGCATTTCACCGAATCATATTCGACTTTTGTGATGCGATTCTTGATCCTTTCATTCGCGAAAACCATCAACAAAATACCCACGAGGTTCTTGCTGGAGATGAAAATATAATTCTCCATGAATTTCTGCTTGAATTGGTAAAGGAAGAAATTCTGCCAAGTTACAGTCAACTTCTCGTTATTAGGCACCATCACGTTTTTGATGGATTTCAAATCAACTATTTCCTGTAAACCTATGATCATTAAATCTGGAGGAGGGTTTTCCTCGATGTTCAACAGATCTTTTGTCAAATCAACAGATTTCGACGGCTCGAAACCGTCCACATTCCATGTTGTTATCATAATCGAGACTTCGTTATAGGAAGTGAATTCGTTCACTCTAGCTTTTAGATCCTGGGAATCGTTATAGAATCCTTCTATAAAAAGAAAGAAAGAAATTCAATACGAATTTTCAATATTAGTTATTATTATATTATTATTATTATATATATACTCCCCCCCTCCCTTTGTCATTAAAAATTGTTTAGGTTACTTTATCTAAACAAAATGCCATTATTTTATATAAGAAACCTGATAATGTTTCGGTATGTCTTCCAGTTATTAAGTCAATGCATTCCTGTCTCACATGATCCTCAAAATTCCCTACATAGAATCTATTGATTGATTTCACTCCATGTTCCAACATACCGAGAAAACTTCCTTTTCCAGTTCTCGTCACATTAGATATCGGCGAGCCAGTGCCTGAGTAATGCTTGCTCAAAACATCTCCATTATCTGCCCATAGCCTCTTAAAATTTATGATGAATTCATGCTGTTGTTTGGCGTTTGTACTATCCAGTTGAGTCAAAATATCTGCCCCGAACAGAGATGTTGTGTCGACATGCATGTTTCTAAGTTGAATTTCAATAATCGAGGCTCCTGTTTTGGTCATCATAAAATTAGTTCGATCCAGACAATCCAAACAATTAGTTCTCAAAACCCCGGTTTGAACGACTAAAACGTTGCCTGTTCTTAGATCCTGAGCAAAGAATTTGAAGTCTTGATTAATCATGGACAATTTCTTGATGAAAGGGTTGATGCGATCATAGTTTTTCCCTTTTATAATCTCATGAAAATCGAAATATTCATAGCGAATGAATGGTAAATTCGTGATTTTCACTTGATTCTCAAAGGCTTCAGTTATCAATAGTTCATGTGGACGTGCCTGAGTTAATAGATTTACTAATAAAGACTTGTTATAGAGCGTTCTGATATAATTCATATGTTTCAAATAGGCCATAGTGGTTAATTCCGAAGATCTTGTGATCTTTGTTTGGGCTGTCAAGCCGCGTTGTTGCCAGAAAATCGGTGCACTGCCTCGAATTTGCAAATGGGAACAACAATAATTGTTATAATAGATCAGCTGTTCCGTCTCCACGAAATTAGCAACATAACCATCATCATCAATCCCTCAATATTAATATAATTATTAAAAATATGAGTCAATTTAACCTCTAGCGTTATATCTAGTGCCATTTCTATAGAAGGACCTTCTTGAAATCAGGTAAAAAACAAGCTCCTTCCCCATTAATATGCATTTGAATGTGCCCACATATCCCTAATGTAGATATTGATATATGCGAATAGAAATATTCTATGTTACTTGGATGAAAGGAATGAGCCATTTTAAATCTATGTTATGAGCATAGAAGTCCTTAAACAGATGCTTGTTCCATAAAAACATATCATTGGAATCATTTCCATTCATCCTCTTCATTTTCGAAAGTGTCAAATCATATGTAAAGCTAAAATACAACCCGAACGAAAAAAACTACCAAAAAACCGATAAAATCAAAAAAAAAAGAAGAGTACCTTCTTCAAATTGTTCAGATAATGCAAAATCTCTTTCTTCAATTGAGTCTCTTCTAAGCCGAAAAAAGAAACTCCATTGATATGATAAATTTCATGGTTCTCAAATTTCGTTATCTGCGAAACTTCGTCCACCACAACCAAAAAATTTTTGTCCAAAATGCTCATAATCCCTAGAAAAGTTGATATCAGGCACTCCTGGAAATCTTTGGAAACACAATCTGGGGGTAAAGGGTCGGAGAAATCTGTCAGTATTTTAGTTTAGCAGTTTTTGTGAGTTTAAAATTACTAATTTCCAGAATTTTTTTGGTGTACCTTTCAATTAGCAAGCGTTTCTTAGTCAAGAATAGGGGGGAATCGTATTTTCCTTGTTTTGGCTCGATCTAGAAAAAAAAAGAGTTCATTAATGGAAATTTCAAAATTGATGGCACTATGAAATATTTAGGGAAAATTTTTAGAACAAAGGCGTTTAAATTTTTCTGGAAATCCAAAGTGACCCCCTGGAGTTCTTTGAATTTAAAGTCCATGTTGTAATTTGGTTGCATGAGTGCAATGATGAAGAAGAATATAAAATGAGTAGAACTTTTTTATTTGACTTTTATTAATTAATATATTATTTTCATATGCAAATTTAAATAATGCTTAAAAATTTCAAAATGTTGTTTTCAAACCTTTTGGAAAAAATTAAAAAAGTGTTTTTTTATATCCCTCCTTCTAATTTTAAGAAAAAAACAAAATTGGAGTTAGGATTTTAAATCTTAACATTATTAGTTTTCGATAATAAGTTCGATTTTATTATACAAATTTAGAAATTTAATGGAATAGATTGTGAAACTCCAAGGTCAAGAAGTCACTTCTTGAAATAAACGCCCTTCAACCCACCTCTTTTTTAGAAAAAACATGAAAAAATTTTAAAAATTCTTTAGAATGAATGTTATTTCACGAAAATAATTCTTAATCTACGTTATTATGGGAACTTAAACCTGTTTTTTCACCTTTATCTAAAAATTTACTTTTTCTTCTTATAATTCTTCGATGGTCGATGGTCTTCCACAACATCTGTGATTACCAATTGATTTTCTTGCAATTGTTGTTGATAAGATGCTAAAAGGCTAGGGTCGAACATTGGTGGGAACATGCTCTGTTGCATAAGAGGGTTCATCATCATGTTATTCATGTCATATCCGAATTGATTGCCGAAAGAGCTTTGTTGATTCATCATGTTCACTGAAAAAAATGAGAGATGATTATTATTTGATGAGTAAAAATTCGAGAGAAAGTTAAGGAAAAATGAATTACTTTGCCCTTGATCCCCCATTTGTCCGTTTATGGGATTTATTGGATTCATACCTTGGTTCCCGAGGGGTTGTTGAGGGTAGAGCTGAGCAGCTTTCAGAGCAATATTTTTTTGCCCCTAAAGAAACAATAGATGGTTAATTTTTATTTGGATAATTGATAAAACAAATAAATTTTATGGAAAAAATAAATACCATATTCACAATTTCTTCTATTTCATTTTTCGCCATATCTATCTGCTCAGGCAGTCCAGATACCGTTAACACTCTCATATTGCTTCCAGGATCGCATGTTTTGGGGATGAACACAAATGCTCCTGTTTTATTATTGATATTTTTTATTGTTTCTCCTCCCCGACCTAAAATTGAAATTTAACCCCCAAATAAATTCCGATTTTTAAATATTTTAAAGAAAAACTTACCAATGATCAAGCCCACTAAATTGTCTGGCACTGGAACATCTAATTTAGAGGTTTTACCCCCTCCATTCAAAGCATTTTTCAATTTTTGTTGAGTGTCAATGATATCTTGTAACATCCTTTTCACCTTGGTGATCGATTCCTTATCTCCTTCCACGAAGACATTCCTGGTATTCGAGTTGGGACCACTGTCAGCAGCAACCTGAACCTTTCTAGCCCCTGATTGCACCTGTAGCATTTTTATTGTCTCTCCTCCCTTGCCAATCACCAACCCCACACAATCATTAGGCACTGGGATGATATAGGCATCTTGACTTGGTGGACCATAGGGGGTTGTTAATGAGAGATCTACTTTATAAGGTTCTTCGGAAAGACTTATGAGGGGTAGGGTCTGGTTGGGCTCGTTTTTGAGCTGGGCCACAATTTTCAATTGTTCTTGGCGGAGCTTGTTTCTGGTTTCTTCATCAGCGAAGATTATCCGTTCAATCTCGACGACAGCTTTTGAAACCTGGAATTTTAGAAAAAAATTTAGCGAATGCTTATAACTTTATTGAGTTTTTACCTGCATCTCAGTGTCTCCAACCACTAAAACATGTTGTGGCTCGTTATCGTCAGGTTGAGGCACCTGTCCTTCCTTCTGTGATCCTTTGCCTCTGACCAGAATTTTACATCCAGTTTCTTCTTCCAACCGTTTTTGGTTCGCGCCTTTCGGCCCAATTATCAATCCTGTATAGTTGAAGTTGGAATTCTGCGGAACATAAATTTTCCTTTTAATCTTGCTTGGATCATTTAGCGTATTGATAATATTCGGGTTGATCCCTGGAGTATGCTTAAAAATTGGTGTGTTGTTGATGTTCGAAAAACAAGGGTTCAAAATTGTCAGAATATTATTGTTATTTCCCAAAGCGGAATTCTTGGATTCATCCATAGGAGCGGAAATGGTGAGGCCAGCCTGAAGGAGGATCGCTGAATTGTGATTATAAGGTACGTTGAGCTCTGTGCATTGGTTTTGACTGCTGGTGAAACTAGCATTGAGGTCTTTGTTGGAATGCTGTCCATCATCTTTTTTCTCAAGCAATCTGTTGAATAGCTCCTTCTGACTGGATTGCAAAGGATTCATGGTGGGGTTTATCACCACATTGGGAACTCCTGGGTTAGTTATCGTAATGGCGGAAATAGGGATGGTTTGACCTGGGTCAATTTTAATGATCCCCGCATCAAAAAGGATATTGTTTTGTGTCTCGACTTTTTCAGGAGGCCTGTCACTCCATTTGCTTTCCTTTTTGCGAGCGACTGATTTGGGCATGGGATCGGAAGAAAATTTGGAGGATCTTTTCTCGGGCTCACGAGAACGAGAACGAGAATGTTTGGGATGCTTATGCTTATGTTTGCGGGAAGAAGAGTGCGTACGGGAACGGGAACGCTTGTTTTTGGGCATGGGAAGAACTGGCACAAGGTAGCCTGATGATTATAATAGTTAATTTAAAAATATATATCATTTGCATTTTCGAGGTTTTGAGGGAATTCGGTTTGGAATAAAAATGCGAAATTTCAGGCAAATGAAAATAAAAAATTTAAAGAAAAAATTTAAACTATTTTCATTTTTTATTTGGAAATTGTTTTGTTTTTTTTAATTGTTTTTATGATGAGGAATTTTTTATCATCGATACAATAATTCTTAAAAGCTCTTTTAATTTGGGTTCTGTTTTGAGATAGAAGATTTCCAGAAAATCAAAACAAAGTTGAGAATTTTATTGAAAAGAGTTTGAATGCAATTTCACTTGATAGGAATTTCAACAGCAAGATCTTCTTGTTAATTTTTCTTTATGATTTTATTAAGTTTTCGTCCTTTCGTTGAATTTAAAAATGAAAATTCACGCCATTTAAAAAAAAAAAAACACTCATTTATTTACATTTTTCGATATAAGAAATTTATTCTTCCCCTTAACAGAAACAAAAAACCTTTCTTAATTTAAGAAATCTATACTACTTAATACAAATACTTCACCCTCAATTTTTCCTCATTCAATACTCAGCCTTTTCTGCGATCTATAATTAATTATAGCTTCCGCATCCCTGATCCTCTGATTTTGGTTCCATAAAAAATCTGCTCCAATTTTTACCAGACCCTTATCTCTCCCCATATTATGTGAGCCTCCAATGATCATCAGATCTTTTTCTTCGCATCGATAAAATTTATATATTTCCTTCGAATGCTCCTGACTAACAATTTCATCATCTTTGGAGCAAATCAGTAAGATAGGCACGCTACCCCTTTTCGCATATTGAATGACATCCAATTCATCAATATTGAATTTATAAGCCTTCTGGATTTTTTCCCGCATGAAATTCCACGCCCGTTCGAAGATATATTTCACCAGAATTGATTTTTTATTGCCCAACTCCAGACAAAGTCTCTTCAAATTCGCATAGGGACTATCTGCCACTATCGCTGCTATCATATTCGACTTGTTTTCGCTAAGCATGATACTGATGGAAGCCCCCATGCTTCTTCCCCAAAGTAAAATTCTTGTAATGCCTTTGTTTTTCTTCAAGAAATAAATAATTTTCTCAGAGTCCTCCCTTTCATAAAAACCTAAGGAAACCCAGTCACCCTCTGATAACCCACATCCTGGATAATCAAATGCCATTACAGAGATATTCAAAGGCAAAATGGAGTCTATGATCTGGTAACTTTCCAGCCTTGAGCTGCTGTTGCCGTGGAGGTATAAGACACAAGATTTGCTCACTTTGCTATCGTAGAAATTGTCAAAATAACTGCATTTAATCACATAACCATGAGGACAAATCAGCTCAAAATCCTCACGTTTGTACATTCTTGTGCCAATATAAAAAACATTGGGGCCTATTTGAAAAAAAAAATTAAAAAGGGGAAAAGGAGGAAATAGAGAGAGGGAAACCCAAGTCAGATGAATCGTAGAGTTTTCGAGGTGGTCGAATCACAGATTTCCACAGAAAGTCCATCATCAGTAAAAAAACGATTTTTTTAATAGAATTGGAAAGAAAACTACAATTTTTAAAATCGAAGAAATAAAAATAAAAAATACATAATTTTTCCAATCTTTTATTCTTTTCTTTTTACTGAAAACAACAACGTTTGTCTTGAAAAAATGAAATTTAATTTATTTAGAAAAAAATAAAACATCTTTAAAAACAATTAATGACAAAACTTTTTTATCAATTATTCCAGAAAATAAAACATCATTTTTTCTTTAAAATTTTTTCTCTAAATCAAACTTATCGATTCCCTTGGATAAGCCAGCGTAACTGCCGGATAAAATTCATGCATTTCAACTTGTTTTTCATCGATATTACCCCTTCCGATCTCCTTGTTTTCATGTTGCCACACGATACTTAAATTATCAAAATTCAGCATGACCTTAAACACATCGCCTTCTTTGCCATATTTCGCCTCCACACTGGATTTTGTATTATTGATCCAAATGCATTGTGCATTCACTCCATAAAAATAACATCCATTCCCATCATGTTCCGCCAAATTCACAACCTTCCCATACAAATTTCCAGTCATAACCCCAATGCATGCATTTATATATTGAAACCCCTTGTTTAATCCCTCGATTTTATAGTAAAAAAATTGAAGCCCCTTCTTTTTCAATGGTGTGGAACCCCAAGCCACTATATGAGATTTTCTAGAAGCGCTTCCCCTGATAACCATGGAACTCTTGTTTTTGAACGTGAAGTAATTGCTATTGATTCCAATTGCAAAGCTCAAAATCGGGCCTGGGTCCACCCATTGTGTTGAATTATTGGTTACAATGGCAGTAGTGTTAGGTTTATGATCAGCGAAGTCTTGATATTTTTGCTCCAATGCTGAAATCCTTTCATTGACAGTCTTGAAGTCCAATAGATAACTCTCAATTTTTGCTAATCTAGTCGCCAAATCGTCAATTTTCGTTTGAACGCTCTTCAATTCTTTATTGGGGTTTTTCGGAATCAAATCCAAGGAAAAATTAAGGGTTTTGGGCTGGGGTTCGTTTTGTAATTGGATTTTGAATTGCAAACTGAGGGTTTTCTTCTTAAACTTTATGATCACCAGGCCTTTGGTCAAAGGCAAGGGGGTTTCATTGTTTTCATTGGATTCATCGAAGAAATTAGTCAGAGTCTCGAAAAGCTCTGAGGTTTTAGAGAAGTAGTTGTGAGAAATCTTAAAGATTTCATCATCAGTGAGCGAAAGGATGTAATTTTGGAAGGTTTCCTTGTTGAGAGCTTCGAGAATGAAGTAATTGTTGGCGAAGGAAATGAGGATTTCGAATTCCTCATAAAGGAATTTGTGCTCTTTTTGAAACTCTTTTGGGTCCATTTTTTAAGGCCGGTTTTATTTGATTGGAATAAACATTGGGGGGGACAATGGAAATTAATATAGGGAAAATTTTTCGAGCTGAAATCGAAAAATTAGAGAAATTAAATAAAGTTATTCTGATTTTTTTTTTAACAACAAATATTATTTTTTGTCAAAAACTTTTTCTACATATAAGAGAAATTGGAAGAGTGGAACTATTCATTTTCGAAAAATTTAAATATTAGTTAAAGAAAACAAATGAAAAAATTCCCATTTTTTTTTAAAGAGACAAAAAGACAAAAGCTTATTAGTTATTACTTTAATTATCATTTTCGAGAAAGATCTTCAAATTCTCCTCACCTGAAACCTTTTGAATCTTTAATATTTCCTCATGGATATTTTCTATTTCTTTGGTAAATGTGAGAAAAATTCATCCCAAAAAAAAAAATACCCTCGTTTTCTCTCTCGATGTTTTTTCTCAAAATTTCATTTTCCTCATTTTCCTTTTTTTCCTCTTCCCCAGAAAGTTTCTTCTCAACTTCAAATTTCCCTTCCATTTCTTTCACTTTCTTTTGTTTCGCATAAAGTTCGTTCCAAAGCTCATCTTCTTGTTCCTGTCTTTCAAACATCAGCCTCATTTTTGACTTTGGCTTTTTCTCTAAACTATCATAAGTTATGTTCCCCTTCATCCTTTTGTTATGTTTTTCTTCTATTGATAAAATCCGTTCAATTTCTTCTATGGGAAGATCTTTTTTTTTTGAATTTGCTTAAGATTTAAGAGAAAAATTAAGACTTGTGAATTTTTTCATGCGGAGGTCGTGTTCCTTTTCTTTAAATTCATCGATAAGTTTCCGAAGTTTACGAATTTCCTCCTTTTGAGCTTCGAATGCATAATTGTAAAGGAAATTTTCGACTGGATTTTCGTTAAAATTTATCATTTTCGCGAAATTTGCTCATAATAAAATTCAAAAAAAAATATGAAACTTTCAATAAAAATGATAATTATTTTCCCTTTTGAATTTTAAACATAAAAATTTCAATAAATTTCAAATCCATTGGTTTTTCAATGTCCGGTATTTCTGCCATTTACATTCTGGACAACAAGGGTCGTGTTCTGATTTCCCGTCTTTATAAATCCAACGTATCTGGATCCATCATCGACACTTTCAACTCCAAACTCATTGAATTCTCTGATGAAACCAGCTATCGTCCAATCTTCCTCGACTCTGATAACGTGGCATATCTTCACCTTCAAGTGAACAACCTGATCTTTTTATTGGTTTCTGGTGAAAATTGCAACGTCCCTCTAATGTTTTCCTTCCTCTATAAACTTACAGAGGTCATGACAGAATATTTCAAAGAATTAGAAGAGGAATCAGTTCGTGATAATTTTGTAGTGATCTATGAGCTTTTGGATGAAATGCTTGATAACGGGTATCCACAAACCACGGAGTTTCAAATCTTGAAGGAATTCATCAAGACGGAATCCCATGAGTTGGACTTTTCTTGGCGTAAGAAAAAAAACGAAGAATTACAGGTATCAGTGCCCTCTGCCATCTCCAACGCAGTGTCTTGGCGTTCCGAGGGGCTCAAATATAAAAAAAATGAAATTTTCTTGGATGTAGTGGAGAAAGTCAATATGATTGTCTCAAGGAATGGGACAGTCATAAAATCCGAGGTGCATGGAGCTTTGGTGGCCAAAAGTTTCTTAGGAGGCATGCCTGAATGCAAGCTGGGGTTAAATGACAAGGCGTTTTTCGAAGCGGAAGGGAAAAATAAAGGAGAGAAAGCTGTGGATTTCTCAGATGCCAAGTTCCATCAATGCGTTAGACTCACGAGCTTTGAAAAGGACAGAATCATAAGTTTTATACCTCCTGATGGCGAATTCGAGCTCATTTCTTATCGATTGGATATGACTTTCAAACCTTTGTTTATGGTGGATGTTGTGGTGGAGTTGAGGTCATTTACGAAGATGGAGTTCCATGTGAAGGCGAGCTCTTTTTTCAAAGCGAAATGCATTGCAACTGATGTGCAAATCTTCATTCCAGTGCCTTGTGATGTGTTTTCGCCTTCTTTTAAACTACCCAATGGAATTGTTAATTATATCCCCGAAAAAGATGCCATGGTATGGAATATCTCGGAATTCGCTGGACAGAATACGATGGTTATGGAGGCGAATTTCTCCCTTCCGAGTATTAAATCACCAGAGAGAGATAATTTCTTGAAGGTGCCTATTAGGATTGAGTTTGAAATACCTTATTATACAGTTTCGGGGTTGCAGGTGAGGTATTTGAAGATAACAGACAAAAGTGGGTATCAAGGATATCCTTGGGTCAGGTATATAACGAAACATGGAGATTATCAAATTAGGATGACGCTGAATTAAGTTTTTATTTTGACAAATTGATATGGTTTTAATTAAAAAAAACAAAAAATTTAAATTTTTTAAAAACCCGACAAATTATTTTAATTTATTTCATATTTTTTTTATCATTTTATTAATTTTTTTTATATAGAATTCC
>Ga0302186_10003429_pt1 | contig 11600 bp, 9 predicted proteins | sample II_Bog_E1_2_FD_198782 | JGI IMG/M metagenome (GOLD analysis project Ga0302186, IMG submission 198782) | Peat permafrost microbial communities from Stordalen Mire near Abisko, Sweden - II_Bog_E1_1 | ecosystem: Environmental > Terrestrial > Soil > Wetlands > Peat | place: Sweden: Abisko, Stordalen...
GTACTTGACAAGAAAGATATTAGAAACTGAATCTGCGTGTAATACCTGTGTGCCAAAATAAGCTGCCGGCCGCCATGAGCCGCATACATAGGCATCGCCTGCGCTATCAGTGGCCACTTCTCCCACAGAACTTCCGATCTTGCCGATACCTAACTGGCTTTTTGCCCATAGGGCATTAAATGAAGCATCGAACCGGACAATAAAAAGGCTGGTATCTGTATTCGCAAGTGTAACCGCGCCAAATGATATTGCGGGTGAAGCTGAAGTCCCGGCCATATATATATATCCGGATGGGGCTATGTTTATGAACGCATTGTCGTCGCTATTACCCCCAAATCTTTTAGCCCAGTTAATATTGCCGGCGGTATCGGTTTTTATCAATAAAATATCGTCGGTTGTGCCGGAAGGGTCGGCATTAGTGAGTGTAGTTGCACCAACAGTGATAACGGGTTCATCAAAAACCCCGGCTATGTATATTTCCGAACCTTTAACTACAATATTGCCCTGCACATCTCCCGGGCATAAATTCACTGCCCATTCAATGCTGCCGGATGAAGTGAATTTAGCGAGAAACAGTTCTGTGCCGCTACCAGGGTTATTTAGGGTAAATGAACCGACGTTAATGAAAGGGCTAATGTAATAGCCATACAGGTAAAGATTGCCGGCAACATCGCTTGCGATATTAATAGGCTTTGCAAAACCGTTGTGGGTACTGTTGGCCCACAATAAATTACCTGCCGCATCGTACTTGGCTACAACCGCAGCAGAAGTGCCAAGGCCGGTAAGTGTAACGGTCCCAAATGTAAGTATCCCCCCTGAATAGCCTGATGTGAACACATTGCCCCAGGGGTCAACTGATATGCCATAGCCCTCACTGCCCCCGGTGCAACCGGAAGCCCATTGCCAGCCCTGGGCATGTATTTCATTTGGGCGGGCAATGCTTAAAGCCAGTATAAAGAAAATAAACAGTCTTTTCATTACCTGTTTTTGGATGGGTTAGGTTGTAATGGAATAACAAACGTAATGATCACATAAAATATTGCATTTTTATTGCCAGTATTAATAAAGAAACATTTGGCACTTTTATAAAATTAAATACTTTTTTGCGATTTATCTGCTGATTTTTATTGATAATACAATTTTAATTTACAGGAATTGAACACCACCAAGGCATTGGCACTATCCAGTTTTTATGCCACTTTTTGCAAAAAAAGGCAAAAAAAGGATGGATCATATTCTTTTCATGTATGGTTATAAGTAAAGGTACGGAATGAATTGGGTGTGCCAGTAGGTATAAATACCCATTTTTATAGTTGACCACATTGCCAGCTATTAAAAAGCTGCTTACCATTGCACATGAATAAAGTATTTATTCCAGGAAAATTTAATCAGCCTGAACGACCAGGGTATCTTGTCCAATAAAATATCGTACCCTTTTTGCTCCACATGCAAAAGCCAGTTATCGCCGTCTTTTTTCAGGACACCATCCCGTAATATAAAAGAGCCTTGCAGGCCCCTTACACTGGTACTACCTAATGCAGACCAGTGGGCCACTACCGATTCAAGCAGCATACTGCATAATGCTTTTTGTTTCTTGCTTAGCCTTAAATGGCCAGGTACGGGGGCATTGATCTCTAACCCTACCAATAATTTATTCAACACGAGCAAATGCTCTGGTGTCTTCCTTGAGTTTGTTGCCAGGTAATGGAGAATTTGTGCAGCTTTATATTGCATTTCCTTAACAGGGAATGCCCCATCTTTTATGAACCCCATATCCTTAAAAAACATGGACAGATAGGGGAAAAGCAAAACCATGCCCGAATTATTAATAATAAATGAATCAAGCGCTTCGGTATCATCAAATGATCCGGCCCCTTCAGGCGAAACATCATTCCCATATGGCTGGATATTTTGTGCAGCGCGTTTATCGCGTGCTATACCCGGAAGATCATTTGTATCTGGTTTGATTTTCTTTTTCTGCGATTTATCGGAAGGTGATTCTGAAATTTCTTTCGGTTCCGGCATTATATCATTCTTATGGTTACCAGATGACTCCGGATCTTCTTCAAAAAATGAATTTTCTCCTGGTTGTTGTTGCATCTGATCTGAATTTTTCCCGGAGGCATTAATCGGTTTTTCCTGTCCGGAAATTGTTTTGCCGGATTCAGATCTTTTCTGAATTTTTTCAAAAAAATCCCTGTAAATTTTCTCCGTAGTAATAGTTGTTTTTTTTGCGGTACCTGTTTTGTTAGTTGATAGCGCCTTTAAATAATCTATTAATACCCGCAGGGATTGCTGATCAACTGAAAAGTAAGTTGCCAGTATGTCTTTAGCGAAAGCCCGGATAAAACCTGCAGAGTCCGGTTCTGTATGTTTTTTATGCAGCATAAACCCTGCTAATGCAATATAAGAGCGTGTGGCTTTAGCGGCATCTTTCCGGGAGATAAAATATATCCATGCGTTGAGTATCGTTTTATTTTGTTCTCTCAGCTCATTAAAACTTGCCTGGAATAGTTTATAAACCTGCTTTGTATCTGTTTGATTTATTAAATACGCAACAAATGAAAATGTAAATTCTTTTGAAGCATTGGCATCGCCGGATAAAATAAATTGCAGCAGGGCAACATATTCAGGGGTATTAACTGCCGATCTGTTTTCCAAAATAAACTGATACCATCCTTTAAGAAAAAGTTCCTGTTGCTTCCTGTCCTGTTTAAGGATAAAAGCAAGCAGTTTGTTAACATAGCGCATATCAGTGCGCGCTACAACCTGGCAGGAGAATGAGGTGATGAAATTTTCCTGGTCTTTTTTATCATTATTTTCTGTAAGAATAAACCGGTAAAGAACTATATTATTTTGTTTATTATCACCGGGTATTGATCTTAATACCACTTCTTCCCAATTCTTCAGAATCAGCCGGCATTGCGGTTCCAGTTCATTAATAAGTCGTTTAAAAACATTATCGACATGCCTTTGATCAAATTGTAAGATGAACCTTTCAATAGCCAGTTTGCTGCCTTTAAGGAGGTTTAGAAAATCGTTAAAGAAATGCGGCGAACCTGTAGTGAATACCTTGTCGAATAATTGATCAGGATCAGTATCCTGATTTTGAAAATACCAGGGAAATATTCCGTTAGCGATGAAATATAAGAATGCTTTTTCTTCATATTCGCCGGTAAGTTCACCATCTGCCATGTACATTAATTGATTGTTGCCGTTCAACTGATCGTTGAATGATGATCCGGGATGGATGTTTGACCGCGATGTATTGTCTTGTTCTTTACTTTCATTTATAATTGACCGGGGTAAGCATTTATCCAGTTCATCCAGCAAAATTTCATGAAAATTTTCTTCTGTAACGTCGCCTAAATCCAGCTCCAGGGTTTCAATAAAAATATTTTTGCCTTCGCTTTTTTTTGCAAGGTAAGATTCAATAGCGGGCAATACTTTTGCATGAAAAAAATCGCTTGTTTCATCTAATATTTTCATTCTTCCGGCGCTTTCTGCTTTGTCCGGGTATGCGATGTCGAAAGACAACTTATTAATGATATTTTTCGCGGTTACCATTTTCTATGGAGTATTAAGGAACATTGACAAAATAACTTCCCCAGTTCTACTTATTCTTATTCGTTTTTTTTTCGTTGCCAAATCTTTAAAAAGGGCCGCTATTCGCAGCTTTGGCGCCTTGAAAAAACAAATAATTACTTCGCATAACTCGTGGAATTTATTTTGTCAACGTTCCTAAGATTTATAAAAAAATTGAAGCAAAAATAAATTCATAACGAAAATACGATACTTTCATCATAAAAAAAATCGGTATATTGCCCTTGCGTTCATTTATTATTAACAAACCGGTATTTATCTGAAAGTAACTGAATATTATAAACTACTCAAAAATCATGATCATGCAAACACCACCACCATTAGTTTCCTGTATTATGCCTACCGCCAACAGGGAAAAATTTATTCCACTTGCCGTTAAATATTTTCAAAGGCAGGATTATCCGAACAAAGAACTCGTGGTACTGGACGACGGTAACAAACCGGTAAAACACCTGCTGCCAGATGATGCTGCGATACGGTATGAAAAACTAAACAGCGTTGCATTATCAACGGGCGCCAAAAGAAACCTGGCCTGCGAGATGAGCAAGGGAGAGATCATTGTGAACTGGGATGATGATGACTGGTATGCAGGGAACTGGATCAGCCACCAGGTGAGCGTATTGCAATCGGGGAATTTTGAAATTTCAGGGCTTGCGAGTATTTATTTCTATAATCCTGTATTGGCCAAATGCTGGAAATACATTTACCCGCAAAATGAAAAACCATGGGTTGCGGGAGCCAGCATGGCGTATTACAAAGAGTTCTGGAAAAGGCATCCGTATAAAAATGTGAAAATAGGTGAGGATAATATGTTTGTATGGGACTCTAAAGCGCGGGTAGCAGCGCATTCCTATATAGAAGGTGTTGTGGCCATGGTTCATGCGCAAAACACCAGCCCCAAGCATACCAACAATGCCCGCTGGAACCCTGTGCCATTAGCTGTTATTGATAATGTGCTTAAAGAAGATAAGAGTGTTTATGTATCAGGCCTGCTGTAGCTTTCAGCGTATTGGAAAGGCATAAAAGAGAAAGGAGTTAATTGAAACTGATTCCAATTAACTCCTTCAAAAAAATGATTTTTAAAATACCCCTAAAACCTCACGGTCATCGGTAACGATGTAAAGATAGATCGCTTTTCCGAAATAAAAAAATATTTTTTCAAAAAATTATTTTGCTGAAAACCAATACTGACTAAAAGGGGCTAAAAGAGAAAGGAGTTAATTGAAACTGATTCCAATTAACTCCTTCAGAAAAATGTTTTTAAAAATACCCCTAAAACCTCACGGTCATCGGTAACGATGTAAAGATAGATCGCTTTTCTGAAATAAAAAAATATTTTTTTATTTTTTTTGCTGAAAACCAATACTGATTAAAAGAGGCTAAAAGAGAAAGGAGTTAATTGAAACTGATTCCAATTAACTCCTTCAGAAAAATGATTTTTAAAATACCACTAAAACCTCAAAATAATTTTATACCACTCTCATGATGTAATAATTTTTGCAGCCTTTATCATCACTACAATTCTATTTATATAGGTATGTTTTTGAGCTACTTCATCCATGAGTGTATGCAATTCAGAAACATGTATTGAAGCCAGCCTTTCTTTTGCTTCATAATAAAGCTTATATGAGTCGGGGTTATATATAAGTTTACCCCCAAATAAATCATTTACTTTTCGGGAATTAGTTATTCCAAACTGACCATAGCTTATATTTTTAAATATTCTACAAGGAATATACCCCTCCTCTAAGTAATGTGAACCCGTTATAGTAGGAGCCATATAAGAACTTCTTGTCAACCTTATGTTTTCTTCTATACTTACTACACCTTTTTGTCCCGCACCAAATTGCTTAAATTTTATGCCATCTTCCTGGCAAGCCCTTTTAAATTCTGATAATTCCTTTTCATTTACCCACCAAATAGTTCCAACCCAATTAATAACCTTATTATGCAAACTCATCAATTCCATTGGTTTATTTGCTTCGATCTCATGTGGCAATAAATCTGTTGCCCATCGAAATTCTAAATGCTTCTTTGCCAAATCAAAGAGTGAATCCTGCTCTAGTTCTACCTGGTTAGATGGTGGTGCCCCAATTGGTAAGCCAAGTTTTTTTCTCATGGCATACATTGTAAGAACATCCCAACTTAATGTTTTTTCACTATTTTTAAAAATATTATGTATGTCTTTATGGTCATTCATACCGTGAACTGCATAAAAACAATCGTTTCGTATTGGAAGAACTGATTTTTTTTGAACTTTCCATGGCCAATAATCTCCATTTTCGGGCACACAATCATGATTAGTTATAAAAAATGTATTACTAAAGTCTTTATTCCTGATATCATCTACTTGGTCAAGCCATTCAACATCTTTCCCCATATACAAAAGTGTACGATAAAACCCCTCATGAATATGAGCATGAGTGTGATAAACATTTTTATATCCCCAAATAATAAATCTGCAAGTAGTTAAGTCAATCATAGTTTTTATATTTTTATCCATCTTTCAGGAATAATATCGCTTGAGTCTTTTTCATTAGATAAAAACCATCTTTGAGGTGCGACCACAATCCCTGTATCATTTAACCAAGCTCCCCACCATGAATAAGAACTATTAGCCATCACTGCATGTTTGCAGTTACGCATAAGCCATAGTTCTTCATCTTCTCTGCCTAAATGGTTACCTGTGGTTATGTCATAATTACCTGCTATTATAGTTTGATAAGAAAACTTCAAGTTAATTTTGCACCATTCAGGCTCATCAGAAAAGACAAATATAATCGGATTGGGCACCTGGGAAGCTATAATATCAAGTGCTTTATTATAGTATTCCATAGAAAGAACACCATGAAAATTTGACGAAACATAGTCAGTTCTCCTTACCGTCAGAAATACACTTCTGTTACCTGAATCCAAAATCATTTTTTCAGTTGCAAATCCTCCCGATGTTAAATTTTGCCGCGGTGTAAATTCTTCTTTCAAAATGTGCTTAATATCTTTGAAATATCTTTCAGTTTGCCAATACCCGATCAAAGAACTATCGGCATGAATTCTTTTAAGTAAACTTTCATTATATGGAAGACCATCTTCTACTATCCGGTTTGGTTCATCATTACAAATACCATTAGTAACAATTTTCCATAGGCCAAGCGTATATTGTCTCATCCGATCATTTTCAAATCTTTTCAGGTTTAACCTTAAGTCAGCATTAAGACGTAATGATGCAGCTTTTGCCATAGCATACTGAAACATTTGATTTCCCATTCCTCCTTGCAAACAACAAATCATATTCTTTATTTTTTTTGATTTATTTTATGATGTTCATACATCCAATTAGTATTAAATTTACGTTTCTTTCCTTGTGAACAATAATGAGAACTTATTTCTGTTTTATAATCAGCATTATAGCTTATTCCATATCTGCTATCATCAAAAGCTGTAAAAAATCCATCTTTTATTTTGGATCCCAAAACCTGACCAATCCAAAGATCTTCGCAAGGTATTTTTAGTATAGGACATATTGATTTCTCATCAATAACCTGTTCCAAAATAAATCTTGCTGCTCTATTTGATAACCAATAACCGCTTCCGCCGCTAGCCCATGAATAACAGGACCGATAAATTACATTTGCTATGCCAATTGGCCCGTTAAATCTTCCAACGTAATCAAATAAAAAAAAATTAGATGAGAGAAGTCGATCCAAAACTATATAAGTATCAGTATCGCACTTAAACACATAATCGTATTCCATCGAAATTGCCCATTTTATTAAGGCTAGAGTTTTTTCGGGAAGGCTATTATAATCGTCATTACAATCAAGAATCAATTCATCTTGCTTTGTATTGTTAACTCCCCGCCCCAAAACGAATTTATAATTAACTGATGCAGATTTCAGCCATGTATCTCTGATTGCTTCATTGAAACCATTGTTGATATCTCTTGCACAACTAATAATTGCTATTATAATTTTTTTCACATTTTATATATTTATATGCAGTTTAGTGTTTCTATTTTTTATCGCAGCATTAAACCTTGAAATTTTATAAACCCATTTATCTGTAACCTTAATAATTTTTTGTGTCTATATCATGATCTGAAATAACCACTTCAATATTATTATATGTTTGATTACTTATTTTCTCAAGTGAAAAATCTAAAAAATAAGCACCAATATGGACTCATTTCATAAGTTGGTATAGCAATTGATATACTCATAAGTATAAATTATTTTCCACCAATTTATATCTGTCAATATTAGGGATACCCCATACATCCATTTTTGTATTCCATTGACGAACATACCACATATGAATGGCCATATCGGGACTATCTTCCGATAGCCTGGGGTTTGTGGATTTATACCTTTCATCAAAAAATGGATATAAATAATCAAATCTGAAGCCATGCTTTTTCATCTGCCACATCAGGTAATAATAAGGTTCCTGTTCAAAATTATAATTGGCTCCGTTGCCAGCCGCTTCAAAGTTATACTTGTATCCAGATAACTCACCCTGATCAAAACGCACACCTAAATTATTTAGCCAACCATTTTTAGCATCATAAGAAAATTGGAGAGCAGGTAAGTTTAAGTGCTGCTCCAATGATCGCATTTTCTCGAAATTAATAACCATAAAAAAAGAATTAACAGCAATCGGATTAGCCCCCCTGTATTGATGAAAGCCGTCAGGTACACCGCATACTTCTATGCCGTTTTCATCCATATGCTGTATTAATTTTATTATCTCCTGCTTGTTCACTATAAAACAATCTTCGTCTATATGAATTATCCATTTTATACCGGTATATTTTTTAAGATATTCTATCCATGAAAACCAAACCTTAGGCCAATTCTTAGTTCCGTCAATAATTAAAATTTCTGAATAGGGAAAATTATTTTTAATAATCTCCTGTTGTTTGTCCAGCCATTTAGTATAGAGCGTGGTTGTTACAAAAAGTATTTCTTCGTTGTGCATCTTACAGTATTGAATGAAAACATTTATTTTGTATTTTTTGTCTTATATATCACGTAATCAATATACTCGTGTGGTATTATCTTTACCAGATTCTCATAAAACAACCCATCCCCGGTATAAAAATTGCCCCACTGAGGGAAATTGTGTATATTGGGAATAACCCCGCAAGGAGTACCGATGTTACCTCTTATCTTTGTGTCATCTTTGTGCCACCACGATAAATCGCCCTTGTCGGTATAACAGAACCTGAAAAAGTAAAGGGTATGCTGCGTACATATTTCTCTTATTTTATTGAAAGCTCCTACCACATATCTATCATCATCATCAGCATGCATAATGTAGTCTCCTTTTAATTGATTTTGATATTTATTGCGGGAGCCGTGTCCGAAAAACCCAAGAGGTACAGGGTTAATCAAATGATTAACATTGCATTTAAATTTTCTTTCAGCCACGCATTGAGCAACATATCCGTGATTCGCATCAGATGCTATTGTCAGGTAATCAATTGTATTCAACTGATTAATGAGACTGTCTAACATCCGGGGCAAAGTGTTTCTGCCAATCGTGGTAATAAAGACATCATAACTTTTTTCAGCCATCGGAACAGATTAATGTAAACAATACCGAAACATCTATTTAAAAAACTTGTTTGAATTTTGGTTTAGAAAATATTTCCCATGCTGTTGATCGCTGCAATCCCGCATTAACTGAATGATCATTATTCGGATGGTATCGATAATAATAAATAGGGATAGGGTTGAATTTTATTTTATTGAAGCCGGCAATCTCCAAAAGAGGAATAATAATAGCTACATCGTATGACATCTTATATATTTCACCGGCCTTATCTTTATAGCAATTTAAAGATTCATCCTGCAATAACAACTCTTTATATAGCTTATACTTAAATGTACGTAAATGAGAAGCATTCCAATGACGGCCAGAACGTAATGTAGCAAATGTTTGGGGGGTGTATTCCCTGCAATGGCCTGTAGCACCGAAAGAAGTAACATATTGTCCATATGTAATTAACGGATCAGAATGAGTATAAATATTATCCAACCTTGTGCAAGCATCTGAATTTATCAATTTATCATCCCCATCCAAAATACAAATGATATCATCATCATCTAAACAAGCGTTTATTATTGCGTTATGTATATTAGGTAATGCTGTTAACCTTTGATTATTTCTGATGATAGTGAACCGGCTGTCATTCGGGATTTTTGAAATTGAACCGTCAGTTGAACAATCGTCTATAAAGATTGCCTGCCAGTTTTTATATTCCTGGGAAAGGAGTGAACCAGCGCATTCAGTAATATAATTTATTATATTATAAAATGGTACTATAAATACAAACTTGTTCATGACAACAGGTGTTTTTACTACTGATATCTATTTCCAAAATAGCATTACTCAAAATCTGATTTTTATATGTTCGTACTCATTGTTTTTTTCCTTTTCTAATACAGTATAACTACAGGATAGAACACCATCATCAAAATTTCTTCCTCTCCTGAACAAATTTAGATTGTGCTGATAATCCTCCCGGTTAATGCGGCGTGGATGTGGCAGTGATTCAAACCAGCAGTTTTTCCGCTTTACTTGTATGCCCCTGGCTATAAATGATTGATAAAAAAGATCATCTTCCCCACCCCATCCCCGCAAGGCGTTCGGAAAGCCATTAACCGCTTTAAAATGATCTGCATTCACTACAACCACTCCTCCGAAAATATTTTCATACGGCAATTTGTAATTAAACTGGCTGCAGTGGGCTGACAGATGCGTAGGATACTCGCAATAACTATAATCAACTGCACCCTTTCTCGGTATGAGGTCGATGTCATGCAGAATAAAATATCCATTCAGCGATTCGGTTTCCTTAAAACCTGCATTAAATAAAGCGCCCCTGTTAAATGGCCCTTTATCAGCCTGTTCTACAATAAATATCCGGGCATCCTTAACAACATCCGTTATTGCAGGTATAAATTGTTTCAAATGTTCTGCCCTATCTCTGTAAGGAACTAATATTATGGGCTGCATATAATTAGTTTTTGCTCTGATCAAATAACTTACATGGCCTTACCGGCTTTACCGAATTCCCGTTTTATACCTTCTGTAATATCTGCAAGGGCTATGGTATCACTCTTTCTTTTCAGTGCCATCAACGCGCAGTATTGCACCACATTTATTATGGAGCCACCGCTGAGTTCATAGCTACGCGCTATTTCAGCGAGGTTAATGCCGGGTTCCAGGTTCATTTTATCCGGGAGCATTTTGCGCCACAGTTGTTCCCGCTCCCCTGCTTTGGGCATGGGGAAATTGATTACGCTCTGGAACCGGCGTGCGAATGCCTCGTCAATATTCGTTTTGAAATTTGTGGCCAGTATCACCAGCCCGTTATAATCTTCTACGCGCTGCAATAAGTAAGATATTTCCTGGTTGGCAAAGCGGTCGTGGGCGTCTTTTATGTTCGTGCGTTTGCCAAACAAGGCGTCTGCTTCATCAAAAAATAATACCCAGTTCCTGTTCTCTGCCTGATCGAATATCTGAGATAGGTTTTTTTCCGTTTCACCTATATATTTCGAGACTACCATGGACAGGTCAACACGGAATACATCCATATTATGCTGCATCCCGATGAGTGTTGCCGTAAGTGTTTTGCCGGTGCCTGATGGCCCGTGAAACAGGGAGCGGTGGCCGGGTTTTATTTTGTTGCCCAGCCCCCAGTCGCTGTGCAGCGCCTGCCCATGTTCTATCCAGGTACTGATCTCATCTACCTGCTGCTTTACTTTATCTTCCAGTATAAGGTCGGCCCATGTTTGCCGGGTAGTGATCTTTTTGGCGGGAAAAGAGGCCGAGAATACCGGGGCATACTCCTCATCATGAAACACCCAGCTAAGTAGCTCAGGAGACGGGCTGATCACCGCGCTCAAGGGAGGGTCGCCGGGCATAGGGGTATCTATTGACAGGTAGTTCCTTTTAAATAATGACTGGTCTGAATGGACAGATTTCAGCACAGC
>Ga0302186_10003430_pt1 | contig 11599 bp, 8 predicted proteins | sample II_Bog_E1_2_FD_198782 | JGI IMG/M metagenome (GOLD analysis project Ga0302186, IMG submission 198782) | Peat permafrost microbial communities from Stordalen Mire near Abisko, Sweden - II_Bog_E1_1 | ecosystem: Environmental > Terrestrial > Soil > Wetlands > Peat | place: Sweden: Abisko, Stordalen...
TTCTTCATGGATGGTGGGAATAAATCTTTTATATTTGAACAGCTGATCATATCATTTAAAACAAATAGGAAAAAAGGAAAAAGGAAAGGAGAGAATATTGTTTGAATTATAATGGTGAAAGTCCCCTAATAATTATGAAAATTATTGGCGATCCTTCTTTGAGCTGCGAATTGTGGTGTAATAAATTAATTCTGAGATAATCTGACGAATATATTTATCCTACATTTCTCTTATAAAAACTTCTAAAGGACTTAAATGATATTGAAGACAATTGATAAAGGAATGGTCCAATTCTGTTGCTAGAGCATCAATATTTGATTTTTCATATCAATTTGCAAATCGTTTTTTAATACAGCAATAATCTAAGACATTCAATTTAACAATAGTTGAAGCCAGCTTAGACTCTGGATTTCCTCACTCACTTAACAGGAGTCATTAATAATAAATGATTATTCATCAAATAAAAGAGAATCGAGAAGGTGGCATTTTTACACCTTTGGGGAGAAGAAACTCCCCAGCCAAGTGGACAGAGTAAAGACAATGCGCAAGCAAAAGATATTATGGATAACCAATCGAGAGTAGATCCAATTTTAAAACTCGATAGTTCTCGTAAATAAATAACGGGTGTTTATTCTCCACGCAATCATAATATACACATAAAATTGGATGCGAATCAACTAATAAAATGCTTGATCACATTATGGGAGAAGTCAAAGAGCATTACAAATCATAGAACAGAAAGAAAAGCAGAAAGGAAAGATAAAAAATAGTCAAAAACAGATCCATCAATCATAGTAACTCAAAATAACAACAGATAATCTATAAGGAAAGCGTCAGTAGAGCATTACAAAAGATTTTATGGATTTAAAAGAAAAGTTTGCAAGGCAATGATATCCAAACTCCGTTTCACAATAGAAAATTAATCAACTTAAATAAAGGTAAGCTTGTGAGCTAAGCAATAAAAAATTAATACTTCCAAAGACAGAAAATATCACCGTCAAATAAGGCTCAACGGGATGCTTCATCCTCAGAAAAAAGCTTCAAGCCTCAAGGGAAAGCTTTATCCCCATCTGAGTAAGAATTTGATGATAGCTATCTCCCAAGTCAGTCGAGAAAACTAACTTGTTCGAAGGAGAAAACAAAAACCGAGGAGAGAAACATCTAGCCATCAGCATCATCCTTGGGTGTTTAGTATTAAAACGGAATTATAACAAAATCCGCAAAGCGCAAAAGTTTAATCCAGAGCAATAAAATGATGTTTTCACAAGGAGTAAGAGCCATTTCAGCGAGGCAAATAATAAATTTTCCTCAATTTTAGATCTCCCAAAAAGAAATTCGATTTTCATAAGGACAAGAGCAAACTTTTGATAAAAATCAGTGCTAATTCACAAATGGGATAGCGATCGCTGACCAATTCCAAAAGAGACTGATGATATTTCCACGCAAACAATCAAACAACCTTCGGAGAGAACACCTGAAGTAAGATCGCAAGTCAATCAAGACTCATCTTATTAACAGCCTCGACCTAGTCATAAACCTCTGATGATTTTTTAATAATTTTTAGACATAAGGAGTAAGCTATTCAATCAAAAATGCAGTTAAATTTATATTTCTTTTCTTTTAGATATTCGCAACTCTCTTTGAGCATCCTTTGACCCAGCACTAATTTCTTTTCCATACTTTTTTGGGTAATAATCTTCTTATTCAACTTGTCATCGGTTTTTCCATAGTTATCCAAGAAATGCAAAAAGAATCGCTTGAATTATCCATCTCTTTGTTTGGCTGGAACATTGGCTTTTGGTGCTTTTATTTTATCATTTACTTTGCTCAATCTATTCTCTTGGTCCTTGAGTTATTTTTCCTTAATTTATAAATTTCGTTAATTGAGTTTATTTACTTTTTTCTGAAGCTCAAAAAGGGTTTATTTATTGTTTTTCTTGCTGTCTAAAAGGTCATATTTAAGTTGCTGATTCTCCTTGCGCAGAATAAGACATAGATTAGTATAATGATGTAATTATTAAGCTATTTATTGCTTATTGAATTCCTTATAATTGTCTAAAGTTATAGTGCTGCCGATAGTAGCTGTTTTGTGTTGAAGCCCACTCGAACTTGCTCTCTTTGAATTCATTATGTTCTTTTTGCCTCCTTTTTGAGAGTGGCATGCCTTCCGCGATGCACACTGGCTGTGCTTCATTGGAACAGAGCGGCTGTCTATGGTGGTAGTAGCATGAGAGTGATCATCGAAGACCTTTTTGCTGATATCATTGAGCTCTTGATAATTATAATATTTGCTGAAAGGATACTTCTTAAAGGAGGTATCGTAGTCAATACTTTTGGCATCGCTATTCATACGTTATTGTTTAAATTAACTACGAATAATAAACTGAACCCATAAAACTAAGAAATTATTTTTAGATTGGAATAATTAAAATACCAATTGTGTGGCGTTTAGTTTTGTCCTTCATGAATGTTTTGATTGTATAAATCTATAAAAACAGTCCGTCTTGATAGTGTTGGACTGTTTGTTTATTAGCTTCAAATAGTATGACTGCAAATGTTTGAGTCCTATAATCTATAGTTTATCAAGACTAATCCATTAGTATGTCAATAGAATTTATTTACCAATATCCAATTATTTTTTTATGCACACCAATTTAATGAATTAGATTATTCGTCAACTCATTACATTCAAAAAGTACATATTATCTTATTAGGCTTCTTAAAAAAATAAGAGAGGCGGATTTTGATGAATTACATCATACTAAAAGACTGAATCCTTCATTTAATAAGCCGACACTTGTAATTTTTAATTTGAGAACATCCAGTTTGCAGTTTCTACTTCGATCTTAGAACTGAATAATGAGAGTGAAGATGTTTATTTATGGAGACACGTGAGTTCTATAGCGATTTGTATTTGTTATATCATAGATGATCAATTCAACTTTTTATTACTATCTTGTCAATAAGGAACTGAATAAAGCCATTGGCTATCACTACCGAGAACAAATGCATAAGGAAAAGCCCTATTTCTAATAAATCGACGATCAGAACCCTTAAACTTTGTGGATGCTCAAATCTGCCAATCTCGAAAATGTATACTTTATTACCCATTGCGCGTCTGGCCATGTGATATAGATAGTCAAACATCAAAAGATATAGCTTCATCACAACAAAGACAAAGTTAGCCAGCAATTCAAGATAAAAACTGTATCAGGGGGTGATCACGAAATTTGGATTGAAGAGTATTCCGTGTCAACAAATCTCCTTCAGTATTCAGAACAGTTTATAAGCAATGCAATCGATCCAGCGAATAATAAGGGGAAGTGGATACTCAAAAGAGCAGTTAAAAATTTCAACATTCTTAACTCCGCTATTATTGAGTGTCAATATTCGGGACATGTGCTGGAGGTGGCTGACAATGGAGAGAAGGACGGAGAAATCCTAACTCAATCCAGTTGGACTGGTCTTTTCCATCAAAGATGGCTAATTCAAAAAGCCAAAGATTTTTACATTCTAAAGAATATAAAGTCAGATTTAGTAGCCACCTTGAAAACAAAGAAAATTAAGGAGGGAGTAGTTGTCGTTCAATCTACATAATCGGCAAGTTATAACAACCAACTTTGGAGCATCGAATAGCGAGGATATAAAATATACTCGATCCGCACAGCTTTAGACCCTGAACTATTTTTAGGAACAAAAGATCGTGCAATTGAATAAAAAGCTGAGATAATATTAGTAAAGGACTAGTACAAGCATCTATGGAGGATAATTGGCGAAATTCCTTGATAATGATTTTTAAATAAACAGGACTGTCCTCGATAGATTGCGCAGTCGTATTATCATCTTGTTCGATCAACTAATCTTCTGTATCTATATAACCGTCGATATCATTCTTATAACCAATGTCGAGTAAATTCAAAATTGAATACTACCATAAACTGCCTCAGAGCACATCCCCCTATCTACAGTTGCTCGAGGCCAAGAAGAAGATATTCGGATACAAGTACGAGATCGTTCGCAACGACAAATCTGCATCACAAGCACATAACAAATCCGCCATGCAAACCACCACTTCACAACCCCCGCATAAACATTCCAAAACGCAATCACATGAAAAGGAAAAACCAAAATCGCAGAAACAGAATAGTCGTAAAAAGAGATCGCAAACTTAACAAGCGGAGGATCGATTGCATTAATCGCTATTTCTTAACCAGGATAACGATCAATTTCAAACACAGTAGAAAGAGGGAAAGCGTTAAGCCACTAAATCTCTATTCCCAATTGAAAGTTCATATGATCAGTCAATCAATCCTCAAGACTTCTTGAAAAACTACAGGCATATGTTAGAGAGGTAAGATAAAGCGCTTAAAAGTATGACCCAACAGGTCGAGCGAAAAGGTATTTCAAAGGAGAGTGAACACTTTCAGTCAGTGAGTTGTCCTCTTGATAAACTGTAGATTACTGAAATAGATGAGTTGTTGAATCTCATCGATGGATGCATAGAATAGTCCAATGATTACATTGGGTATCTAACTGAAAAGATAGAAGCATTGCGCTCAGATATCACCATCATCAAATAGGAGCAATCGAAGGTATTGAAGGTAATTACGGGTGAATGCAGATGAAGGATGGAATCATCAACGAGAAATAGCACGAAGTGGATCGACTCAAAAAGGAACTCTACTGTTTGCAGTACGCAAAACCCGAATCTGATAAAACATTCGAGGTCAAGAAGCTCTTATAGATAATTGACAAGATAACTGAGTAGAATAAAGACTTAAAGCGCCGGCTGTCTGAGTTGAGTCCCAGCAAATAATCAACTGATAAGTAGAAGAAGGACGTCTATAACTAAATCCACAACAAAATTGACATACTCAACATTTCTATTGACAAGAAGAATCATGAAAGTGGAAATTCCGGGGGATAGGAAACACTAAAGGACAGCAAAAAGGTCAAGTACAATAAACCTCGGTTTTATAAATGATTATTTTGATTTTTGATCATTAGTTAGCATCATCATTTTTTGTTTTTAGGTTTGGGAGTAGGGCCAGCTGATGCTGCCATTTTCTTTTCAGCAGTTAATTTCACGTCAACATTGGGAACTTTCTCTTCTAGAACAAACTTAGACTCAACTTTGCTACTTGGGACAGGTATTTGCTATTTTTATTTTTTGGCCTGTTGGCAGGATTAACATTTGGTTTTGACGAGAAATAGCAAAATAACTGTGTTTATGACCACCCATTGAATTTCAGACAGGCTGGCTCCATCTCGTAGCGGTACAATCTCGAACACCAACCAGAGTAGCTGACCCACAATCGCGACTGTCACTCCAAAATCGAGTATAAGACTCAATCCAGCAGTGAAAATAAATGCAACTACGAGTTGCCGAAGTTTTTCTAGACAGAGATAGCATCCCAAGTTCAGTCCTGCTTTTTATTTAACTTAATAATACTAACTGTACTTAGGTCAGCAACAAGATGGAATTGATGCCTGTACTCGGCATCGTTGAAGAGGGCGTATGCACTAAACAGTATGATGACGCCTATTAATAGTCTCTAAGTATAGCCCATCGGGTGTTGACAACTTTATAATAATTTATAGATTCAAAAAGGAGAGTATCACGTGTCACGCTGAATCTTCTCCCAATTTTTCAGAAAAGCGATCAACTCTTCCTGGATGTTCTTGTTTGACGATTTGGATATTTCCGTCTCATCGAAGGATAAGCTTTTGACTATGAAGATTAACTATAACTGCTTCTACTTCACTTTTATCTCATCAAGCAGGCGACGTCTCTCCTCTAAATAAGCCTGAATCTGGTCATTATTCTTCTTAGTGCGCTACTGTAGTGGAGTGAGTTGTGTTTTGCACTGATCAAACTTTTACTACAGTTGGGCTAACTCAGCGTGTATGCTAATTTAACGTTCTTTCTATTACTGAATCTTTTTCTTTAGTTTGCTCACCTATTGTGAGTAAGCAGCAATCTATGATTTGACCTAGGGTTTGCGCTGAGCAAGTGCTTCGATTGAACTCTCTATATTACTGAGCAAATTAGAGTAGTGGTCTGTGTATTTGGCAACCTTTCTGTTATTGTCAATAATACGATGCAGGTGCTCAATTTACTTTTCCCTGGCATGCTGGCCTACTTCTTCAACAGTTAACGAGTTGCCTCGGTTAATGGCTTATTTGACATCATCAACTCGACCTTTGATTTCCATGCGAGCCTGAACCTCAGCCATTCGTTATTTTAGCCTCTCCTCCAAGTCCATAGCCTTCTCTTTAATTTTGCTACGAATATTGTCGTACTATCTCTCGAGGGTAATGACCTTTTTCTTACTATTAAGGTTATCCTCTTAAAGTTTGATGATGTAGGCCTTATCCTGCTATTCTTTGGCCAAATCTGCCAGCTACTTTTGTCTTTCTAGCAATTAAGCCTCCTTTTATGTTATGCTCTCTCTAAGTCCATTAAGTCGATTCATTTTGCTGTTTTAATACTTAATGACAGTGATATTCTCTATTAGCTTATTGCGAGCGATTTTCTCGATCTTTTAGGACAATTTACGGTTCTACTGCTTGAAGACTTTCAACTACTACTCTTCTTTTTCGATTGATTTTTTAAGACCCGCCTCGCTTCCCAGCAATCCCCACCACTCCTAAAGATTCTCCTTGTTTAAGGTACGATTATCTATCTAACTCTTGTTGAGTTCTGATAGCAACTGCTCCACTTTTTGTCCTAGCCCATCGATAAGAGTGACTCTTTCCTGCTTTTCGATACCTAATTCGTTGATCTTCTTTTCATTGACTGATTTGTAGTTATTAAAGCCGTTTTTAATAGCGAGGATGTTTTCATTGATGGGTATGCCGTCTCCAAAAAACTTAATAATGATAAAAATACCCTCTAAAGCTGATCGATCTGGCCGTGTTTCTCCTGATCTTTCTCTTGCAGAAGCTTAAGCTACATTTCAAGATATTTGATTTCGTCCTGCAGTCCTTTGATGTACTGATCTTCCAGCACTTCAGTTTTAGGCTTATTTTTGAGTTTGTCAATTTTAGATGTGAAGGTGGACGACAATGTTGTCTTATCGAAGCCTTCAATCTTTTTATTAGTTGGAGAGGAAACCTGTTTTATGGTCATAGACTGGCCAATTAAACTGGCAGTCGATTTGTTTGCCTTCATGCCAAGTTCGAAATTGCGTTTATATATAACTAAGTGATACTTTCAAATAAAGGCATAATAGTCTGGATTACTCTGCATTGGGAAGTATTATGATAGTAGCATAAAATACTTAATATTAAGGGCATATTTTAAAGACATATGAATCTATTTGCATAATGATTCCACATTGAGGATAAATTTGATATAGTAGTCCATATCATACATCATGTCTATAGCATCTCTAAAGAAAATGTCTCCGCAAATATGAAATTTTAGAAATTGAATATCAAAGTCGGAGTATTTTCTTTATCAACATTAAAGGTTATTTATCATAAAATCATAAAAAGTAAAAATATGAAGATGATTGGAGGAGTTGTTATAATGTCTGTTAAAGTTCATCTAATATACAATATATAAACACCATTTCTATTTAGAAGCAGCTTGTTGTACTTTAATAAAGGTACAATTTATTAGCGAAAGTATTGACATATTACAAACTGTTTCTTGGCTATAATCCAAATTTTTGCACGTTTGCACGTGTATATACTCGATGTTGTCTTTCAAATTGTAAATAATTAGCGAAATTGAACGAAGAAAAATATATAATAGTTAAATATGTTCAAGTTTTAATAAGTATACTTATCACTATTATAAAATCCTAACAATTTATGTCATAATCATGCTTTCAAATTAAGCGCAGTAGTTTTTTCGGTGTTTAATTTTCTCTGTTAATTATGATAAATTAATTATTCAAGTCAAAATTTAAATCATCATGCCTGAAAGCAAAGGAACAAACTGATCAGATAAGCTTAAGAAAACATTGAAGTATAACAAAGGAAATAAAAGTATTAAAAACAATAAATACTTGTCAATCTTAATGCACCAATCTAGATCATTGATTTGCATGAAAATCTAACTGATTAAAAAATTTAGATGCCAATTGTTGCAATGGGTCACTCTATCGATACTAATCTGCCTTAAAAGTAAATTTCATCAAAGTACAATTACAGATCCACATCGATAATAACTGAATTCGGGGAGAAGGGGTGATTTGATTAATTTTCGTTAATAAAGATCTAACAATTAATTATCATAACAATGAAAATTCAAGTTCCAATTCCAGTGATATAACATGAAAATTTACAATAAATGCAGGAAAGTGAAAAACAAGTTTGATAGAAAATAGGGCATAATTGCAATCAAGTTTCGAACAAAACTGAATCATCGTATATTATTTCTATGCTATCTGTTATCTTATATTTTCTTACTTCTGAAAGATTAAATTTCATATCCTCTCATCTTCGAGGTTTTCGTTTGATGTCTTCGATTTTTGTCAAAACCATCATTTGATTAAAATTTGTTTGAAAAATAAAAGGCAATGGCTCTCTTGTGGAGCCAAATGATAAGCGATGGAAAAAATCATTTAGAAAAAAATCATTCAACTTGCATTTCAAGAATGTCTTTTGCAGGCTATTTAAATGTTTTTATACAATTATATCTGAAATTAATAAGTTAAACATTCCGAATTCTATAATTGTGAATTGATTAATAAAATCAATGATGTTGGAAGAGATTCCTTTCTTCTTGCCTTTGAGAACTTTATGAAATCGTATCATTGTTGAAAAAATTTAGAGCAAAAAGATTAGCCAAAAATTCTGCTGAAGGATGATCGACAGGTTAACCAATATATGGCTAGGTTGTACAAACCTTATATAATTGATTCAAAAATGTGAAATTGGAAACCTTTGAATTTACTGCTTGTCGAACAAAATTTAGAGTATTATTCATTGGTACTAAAGAATCTGTTCTCAATGTAAAAACAAATAATGGCATTGAAGTTTTATTTCCATAATCGACTATTGTTGCCTTCCGCAATGTTTCATTAAAGGTTAAGCTTAAGATCAGGTTGTTGTTGAATAAGGATTTGATGGAATTTCTTCCTGTATTGTATGGATGTTGATATTATTGAGTTATTTTTCCAATAGCGCTATTTCCAATTGCAATAGAAATATCAGTATCGGTAGCATTAACATTTGTGAGTGCTTAAGTTAAATTGTAATGTTTTCCGTTGATTTAGCAATTAATTTCGTAAAATTTTTCACATATCATGTTGAAAAAGGAAATATTCATCTATTTTGGAAATGAATTTTGTTGATTCAGTGTATAGGTGAGATAACTTAATAAGGTTAGAGCTCCAAAACCAGGTTTTCCTTCATCTGTAATGATTTGGTATTCAATTTGATAAGCATTGTTATCTATATGCTTTCCAACATCATTTAATAAAAATAACTTCATTATTCCTGAAAGATCATAAGCTCCTTCAAGTCCTGCAGCTTTTCTATAATTATAATTTACATTCAGATTTATATCCATCTCAGAGCAAGATCCTTGAGATAGGCATTTGGACATCCAAATCGAATAACTAGCTCCTTCTGAATATCCCACAGAATAAACATTAAAAGTTCCATTATTCAGTGGAAAATATGATTTTATATAATCATAGACATTATTGAGAGCGTGAACTGCACAAGCCACAACTTGTTTGGGGTAGACAATATACGGATGGGGATCTCCACTGTCTGAAAATCCTATAAAATCTGGTAAGACGACAACATAATTTTGGGAAGCATAAAAACCGGCAAGGATTGACCAATAGGGTTTATTAGAAGATGGAGTATTATAGCGTCCAAAAATAGTTGGATGAAAATATATGATCACACCCTTGATTGCAAATGTATTTAAAATTGAACCTGCTCTTTTTGGTCTTGCCCATATATAGCGAAAGGATGCATTTGTTAAATTTTTGCCTGGAAAAGTTAAATTGATATTTGCAATTTTTTGGTTTTCATAGCGAACATTGTTAAAAAATCTTTGTAAGAGGAGTTAACTATTGGCGTGTAATTTTGATTCCAATGACCAGTTTAAGAGAGACTGCTGATGTAGTTGATATTGTCGATGCAATATGAAGAATTCAATGAACAATACCCACAAAAGTAGCTGTTGTATATGGTTTGAATCTATGAAGTTGATTTGTCTATATAATCTTGAGAAAAAGAAGAAATTGCAAAAAGCATCACAAGAATGATGTATTATGGCATTTGTAAAATGATTATATCTTTCATGATTCGACTCATCATTTTGCTTCTGATAATTGGATGCATCAATGGACAACTGGGTTATCAACAGCGTGCTATCTATTTAAGCAGAAATGATAATGTATGTGTTTTCGGAGAGTTATCTGATAAATTGCAGGTTGTTGTAAATATTGATGGATAAACAACAATCGAACACATTTCGACTGGGAATACAATATGCAACCCATTTGCAATGAGAATTGAAGACAAGATACACCCAGGAGTTTATTGGAGTTGTATTACCTAAAATGTTCGCATTATATTTTTAGATTCATCCACTTATGTTCGTTCCAAAGGACAACTTCAGCAACTTATTCAGAATACATCGATTTAAAATCCATCAATTATCAATGGGTTTTCCTATAATTGCGTGATCTTCGGAGATAACACTGTTCAGCATTTTGGAATTGAATTTTCCTCCTTCTATCCTGCGAGAATTTACGTGGAATGTGATAAAATAACCCAAATATTGGATGACAAAACGGATGGACTCTTTAGGAATGATTGATCAAATCATTGCTTTATTCATTTTTTCGTTTCCTCTATTTAATTGTTTTCATTAATTGTTAGATAAAAACATGAAAAATAAAGGATAGAGACAATTTCTTTCATCAGAAGCTTAGCATAGACCCCACTCAAATAAAAAATTGGTTTTAAAATAAAAAACTAAAAATTGTATTATAAACTTGCGAAATTTGAAAATCCCCAACTAGACTTAATTATTTTTAGAATAAAAAAACAAGTACAATTAAAATGATTCAAAATGATTCATTTTTAATGATTTGATGCTTATTTTTGTCTCAATATTAATTTTAAAATTTTCTATTTTTTTTATATATTTTATATTTATAAAAATTATCAATAACATCATGGCAAGTCATAGTGAAAAATCATAAAATTATAAAGTAATTGGAATTGATTTCATCTTTTATTAATTATTTCTGTCATCATCATTATTTTCTTAAGTTTGATAATTAATGTCACTCACAAAAAAATAGATGAGTTGTTGTATGACATCCAGCTGCTTTGTAAAGCTAATGGCAAACTTGGGATTGATAGACGACTATGTTTTGCTACGACTACGCACATAGCTCTGAATTTTCAGTCGAATAAGAAACTGATGTCTTCGGCAGCAGTCGTTAATACTTTTAGTCTGCACATTATTGAGAATAAGCTCGAGGATGATTGAATCTGATTTTTCCCCATAGACACAAACATTGTCCTTTAGGAATGATAGATTTGTCTGACATGCTGGTTCAGTTGGAATGGAAGCATAATTGACTATAATTGAATATTTATGAATTGAGTTCAT
>Ga0302186_10003435_pt1 | contig 11594 bp, 23 predicted proteins | sample II_Bog_E1_2_FD_198782 | JGI IMG/M metagenome (GOLD analysis project Ga0302186, IMG submission 198782) | Peat permafrost microbial communities from Stordalen Mire near Abisko, Sweden - II_Bog_E1_1 | ecosystem: Environmental > Terrestrial > Soil > Wetlands > Peat | place: Sweden: Abisko...
GACACTGTATGGTATTTGATATGAAAACAGAGAGAATTCATGGTCCATTTCATTGTGAAAATTTTAGAGAGTGTACTCCTGAGGAGGTTTAAATGCAACCACAGTATACCAAAATTTATGAAACCATAGTTGGATCTGTTGCATATGGATTAAATATTGAGGGAAAGTCAGACCGGGATGTAAAGGGTGTTGCTATTCCAAATATTAAACACATTTTAGGTTTACATCCTTTTGAACAGCATGAAATTACTGTAGACTATGTTATTTATTCTCTTCAAAAATTTGTGAAGCTAGCGGCCACAGGAAATCCCACAGTACTTGAGTGCCTTTTTACAGATGAATCAGATATTCTATATTTGCACCCATTAGGTATTAAATTGAGGGATAATAGGGATTTATTTCTATCCACAAAAGTTAAGCACTCATTCGGTAGTTATGCATTTTCACAAATTTTAAGAATGAAGAACCATAAGAAGTGGATCAATTCCCCTCAAGTGCAACCAAAACAGGAAGACTACTATATAACAAAATACAGAATGGTTAATAATGTAAGTACACCACATACAGCTTTTCTGGAAAATGAATATGATGCTGCTTACAAGAAGTGGGTACAATATGAAACTTGGAAGAAAGAACGTAACCCAGAGAGAGCAGAGCTAGAGAAACAATTTCTGATGGACACTAAACATGCTATGCATACAATTAGGTTGCTAAAAAGTGGGTTGGAACTACTTAGAGATGGTAATTTAATTGTAAAAAGGACCAAAGATAGGGAAGAATTACTAGGAATAAGAAATGGTAAAATGAGTTATGAAGATTTAATTAAATATGCAGATGATTTAATGAAACAATTAGATGAAGCATATGATAAATCACCTTTACCAAGAGAAGTGGATATGAACAAAATTGAAAATTTATTAATAGACATACAATCAGAATTCTATGGGGTGCGCTTATGAACCAAAAAGAAACTATACTTCTAAAGTTGTATGAAAGATACACTATACCAATAGCTAATGAAATAGCAGATATTATTCTAGAAGAAAGAAATAAAATTGTTAAAGAAGTAATTAGAATTACACAAGATCAAAAGGATTTACACTCTAGATATAGTATGACAAGAAAAGGTACTTGTGATGAGCTTATGGAACAATTTAACAAACTTTTGGAGTAAAATATGAATTCACTTAATTATATACTTGCCTTGTTATCTATGATTTTTTTAGATGTTGCTATTTATTATAATATCCCCATTTGTTATGGTCTTTCTTTATTTTGGGCAATATGTGCTTTAGAGTATCAGGAGGATCATAAATAAAATGGAACTAGAAAATGAATTTATTATAGAAAAATTACCTAAAAGAGTATTTAAAGTAAAGAAGAAAGTTTACCAGGATACTAAAATTAAACCACCAAAGAAAAAATATGATAGAAACGAGATTAAAGAATCATTTAAATTTATGTTAGAAGATCCAGAGGAGGATGAAGAATATTATGCCTGAACAAATAGATTGGAAACCATATTTAGATAAAGTAGATGCTATTTTGGAAGGTAAGAAACAAGAAAAATTAACCCAAAATGAAATACAAAATATAATTAATAACTGGGAAAGACTATGTAGGGGTCCTTTAGGTGAATTTATAGTACAATTACCACCTTTTGCTACTCAACAATTAAAAGGTCAATTAAATAAAGAATTAGCTAATGTTGTTTATGATATATTAAAATCTTCTAGGGGAGAAAATTACAAATGAAGAAATTTAAAGTCTGGTATAAAAATGGTGATTACAAAGAAGTAAAAGTAGAAAGTGTAGAAGAATTAGAAAGCAACCCAACAATTATAGCTATAGAGGAGATAGTATGAGAAATTGTTTAGCATTCCCAAGACCTGAAGTTTGGTCAAATGAACTACATAGAGCAGATGCAGTTGATGGTATGCTTTTGAGAGATTATTTTGCTGGGATTGTATTAGGTGGAATTTGCAGTATGGAGAAAGCTGAATTTAAAGATATGCCAATGTATATTAAAAAGTGTTATGAAGTAGCAGATATGATGATGAAAGAAAGAGAAAAATGAGAACAGACTATAGTGGGTATATCATGGAGATAGTTGTAAGTATTTTATTTTTAATTACTTCATTTGTGTTATTATTTGCATTTAAGGGGGTGTAATATTTTCTGTCCTAGATGTGGTTACCTACAAAAGTGTTCCTGTTCTGGTCCAGCTTGCCAAAATAAAGATGGTCAAATACATGTAGATGGTGATCTAGCTAAATGTTTTAAATGTGGATTAACTAGACACTTAGATTGGTGGAGTGATTTAGAGTGGGATATTTATAAAGAAGATAGGAAGGTATTAGGAATATGAAAGATAATCAAATAGCAGCAATTATAATAGGTGTAATAACTTGTATAGGGATATTTAGAGGATATTGGATAATACCTTTAATTGGCATGATAGCTGTTTGTACATTACTGAAAGGTTGTGATTAAATGGGAGAGCATTTTATAACTGTATGTAAAGATTGTAAGGAAATTATTACCCAATGTAGGTGTATGGTATTAGATAAGGCTATTACTTATGATGTTTGTGATGAATGTAAAAAGAAACCAAGATTTACTAATGAACAATTAGATGCAATTATAGAAAAAGTTAGAGAAAGCAACTCACCAGATTGTAAGCATAACTGGGTAGCTAAAAATACAGGTGCTAAGGTGTTAGGAGCAGATAGCTATGTTTGTACTAAATGTCCAGCAATAATGGATAGACAATTAGACTTGTTTAAATCCTTTCCAGTAAATATTATGGTAACTAAAATAGAAAAAGGTAAACCATCTGTATGTGATGAATTGGAGTGTGATTAAATGAAATTAGCATTGGAAGTAATAAATGATTTACAAGACAAAGGGTTAATTAAGGAGTATGCTATAGGTGGTGGTGTAGCTGGGATATTCTACACTGAGCCATGTTACACAAAGGACTTAGATATATTTGTGTATGCTGATTCTAATATATTTTCTGGGCTTATTAGTTTTAGTGCAATATATGATTACTTAGTTAGCAAGGGTTATAAATGGGAAGGTGAGCATATAAGAGTTTTTAACACATTGGTACAGTTTCTTCCTGCCAATGATTTAGAACTAGATGCTATAAGAAAAGCAAATGAGATAGATTACCAAGGTGTAAATACTAAGGTATTTACTGCTGAACATGTAATTGCTATAGCTTTGAAAACAGGTAGACCAAAGGATATGGAAAGAGTTAGGAACATAGTTGATCAATATAAGGAATTAGACTATACTAAATTGTATGATATTCTAAAAAGGTATGGTTTAGAGGAGAAATTCAATGAGTTCAGATCAAAAAATACAGATAGGTAATAGAATTGTTACAAGGGAAGATATATGGAAATCAAAAGAGGCAATAAGAATTAAAAATGCAAAGTTACCTTTTGAAGAGAAAATAAAAATGCTGAAAGAAATGCAGGAAATAGCAGAGAATATAAAAAATATAAAGGAAAGAAAATGAAAACTTTACAACAATTAACAGAAAAAGAGTTTAATGAGTTAGCAGGAATAGGATGGGAATAGATAAATCAAAGTTTTATTTAGTAGGAATAAATGATTTAATGCATGGTTCCCATGAAATGGCAGCTTCAATGGTTGAACAAGTACATGGGGTAAAGGCTGGATAGAATTACCGAGATTAGTTAGAAGAAGCAGGAATTAGAAACTTAACTATACCATTAGGATTAAAAGCACAAGATATTATTTCTTTAGATGAAAGTTTAGGTAAAGATTTGATAGAGATTATCCAGAAATATAAAAGTAGCAAATCAGAGGAACCAAATCAAGACATTAAAGCACCAAATATGAGAAGGTTCAAGAAACATTTTCTGGTCAATTAGGATAAATAAAGGGGAAGATAAATGGGGAGAAGTAAAGTAATATATGAATTAACATTTAAAGGTTTACTATCCACAGTTTTAGGGGAAGAGCATCTTATACAGTCAGTAATGGATAGAATTGAGTTATATATGTTAAAGAGTAAGTATAATGGAATTTTAATAGAAGATGGAAAATTTAATTTTATCCATATTAAGAAGGGTAAGTAAATGAAAAGTTTTGGGATGGAATTACTAGTAGATTTGTATAATTGTAGAGAAGGTGTTTGTGATGATCTCTCTTTGTGCTACAAGTTTCTTGATGAAATTGTAACTTTTCTTGGTATGGAAAAGCAAGCACCACCACAGATATTTAGAAGTGATGCTACAAAATTCCCTGACAAAGCAGGTTTAAGTGGGTGGTGTCCTTTAATAGAGAGTTCAGTAGTAATTCATACACTTACACCAAAGAACTTTATTAGTGTTGATATCTATTGTTGTAGGGAATTTAATGTGGATAGAGCAATAGGATTTTGCAAAGGATTTTTTGGGGCAGAAATAGTGGAAAACCAAGTAATAGAACGTGGTAAAAATTACTATAAGTAAAGGAAATAAAAATGGCTGAAACAAACCTATTCAAAGCTTTAGAACTAAGTGAACCATTACAATTAGTAGACATAGATCCACATACTAAAACATCTAAATTAGTAGACCCAGTAAAAGAAAGTAAGGTAAAAGGATTACCAGATACTATTACTGTAATTCCAACTATAGGAGAATTTAAAGATAAAAATGAGAAAGTAAAAGTAGAACCAAGAGTAATATCAGAAATGGCAAGATTTACAATAGAAGAGGTAGAAGCTTTAACAAGAGGTAGTGATAGATCAATTTTAAAACAAGATATAGATAAAAGAACTAAAATGTTATTAGATGTATTTAACAGAAATAATTCAAGTATGCCAAAGATGTCATCAATGAGTAGTATGAGTAGTATGAGTAGTATGGGTAGAAACACAGACCAAGATAAAATTAGAGATAAATTTATGGAAATGTTCCCACCAAATAGGCAAATAAAATAAATAATATATTTAAAAGTAAAAACAGGAAAAAGCTATATAATAGTAGTATACCAATAAATTAATTTTCATACATAGAAAGAAGGAAATACAATGTTTGACGTGATATCTTACCCAGTAGAATTTAAAGAGTTATTAAAGAAGATCCAAAGAAAACACCCCAATGTAGATTTGTTAGAGATAGATGGAATAGGGAGCCAAACAGATATCAATGAGTACAGTAAGAAATTTTTTGGTAAAATAAAAGCAACAGCAGACATAAGTATAGATGCAAATGCTAATATAGAACAAGTTACCTTACTACAATATCATTCAGAAATGACTAAGCCAATTCATAGGTTAAATACTTTGTATCAATTCTGGAAATATGCAAAAGATTTGTATAATGAGGATTTCGCTAACCTTTTAGTAGAAAAACAGTTAGATAAGACTATTTACATAAATGATGCTGGTAGCCTTGTTTGTTACTGCTTTAATTTTACTTGCCTAGACATAGTATTTATGGGATTACCATTCACAACTAAGGCAAAATCTGAGCCTCCAAAGAATTTAGCTTCATTCAAAGGTCAGGTTACAAATTTCATAACCACGGCTGGAAATTCTATCGCTGGGGCTGTTGGTGTGGCAGATTTCCTCATATGTCTATCCTGGTATGTAGAGAAGCTAAGAAAAGAAAATATTGATGTACCTAAAAAATACTTAGATAAGCAAATTAAGCAGGAAATTCAATCATTCATTTATGATGTTAACCAACCATTTAGAGGTGGGTTACAATCGTTCTTCACGAACATATCAATATATGATGATGTTTTTTTATCTAGCTTATGTGATGAGTATATCTTTACAGATAATAGTAAAGTTTCCAAAGAAACAGTGAAAGAAATGCAGGAAGTATACTTGGATTTGATGAATGAGATATTACATAAAAGTCCAGTAACATTTCCAGTAACTACAGCTTGTTTTGCAGTGGATGATAAAAAGAAAATATTAGATAGAAATTTTCTTACTTTTATTGCTGATAAAAATAGAAAATATGGGTTTATTAATATTTATGCAGGGGCAACAAGTACGCTTTCCAGTTGCTGCAGACTTAGGTCCTCTAAAGAAAATATTGGTTACACTAATTCTTTTGGGGCTGGAAGTAATAAGATCGGCTCTTTAGGGGTGTGTACAATTAATCTCCCAAGATTAGCATACCGAGCAAAAAGTGAAGAAGACTTTATGGACAAAGTTCAGTACTATACAGAATTTGCTTCTAAAGTAAATCATGTAAAAAGGTATATAATTAAAAAACGTATAGCAAGTGGGCATTATCCACTATATTCATTAGGTTTTATGGATCTTAAAAAACAGTATTCTACTTGTGGTGTAATAGGTATTAATGAAATGTGTGAAATACTTAAGAAACCAATTTTAACAAAAGAAGGGCAAGCACTGGTACTGGATACACTAGACATTATCAATAAAGTTAATGCTATTCAAGAAAAGAAATATAAGTACCCAACAAATTGTGAGCAAATTCCTGGTGAAACTGTGGCAATTAAGTTAGCAGAAGTTGACTATGCATTAGGATATAATGTTAAAAAAGATCAGGTAGGTTTAAAGCAGTATAAACTTTATTCCAACCAGTTTATTCCATTGACTACTGAAGCTGATATGTATGATAGAATTAAGTTGCAGGGTATGTTCGATTCCAGTTTTCAGGGGGGCAGCATTTGCCATCTCAATATAGCAGATGAGATAACAGATTCAAAATATATTGAAAGGCTAATTGAACATGCAGTTAACCAAGGTGTTATTTATTTTGCCATTAATTACAATTTACAAGCATGTGAGGATGATCACTTGCATGTTGGAAAAAGTGATAAATGTCAAGTATGTGGTAAACCTATTACTAATAACTGGACTAGAGTTGTGGGGTTTTTAGTTTCAGTAGCAAATTTTCATCCAGTAAGACGGTTGGAAGATGCCCCTAACAGAAAATGGTATAGTAAAGAAACGTTAAAATGATTAGAACAACTAAACACATATTAAAATATCAAACAATGTACAAAAGTTACTGGATAAGGGAGCTTTTTGAAATTCACAAGGCTGAACTTAATTGTTATGTTGAAGCACTATTTTTAAATGAGTTACCAATTAGAAAATTCTTATCTACTAAGGATACTCCTGGTGTCAACATAAATCATAGTAATTGGAAGAAATCCATTTATAAACAAGCCAGTGAAATTATTTGTGGGAATGGCATAAATAATGAAGTAAAACCAGTTTTGAAAAATTTTACTATAGAGTTACATAAAAAGTTATTTGATATTGAATGGAAGAAACAAGGTGAATTTGATGGTTTTATTAGAATTAGGCTCCCATTTATTAGGGATGGGTATGAAAATCATGCTGACACAGTTGGTGCGATCAACATACTCAATAGAGGAGCCTATGGACTCTCTACTACATAAATTATGTTACTTAACATTATGTTTAGTGCATAGTCCCATGAGTCACAAACATATTATTAATGTATTTACCAGTATATAAAAGGAAAATTATAATGAGAATTTCAGCATTTTCTTTCCCAGTATTTAAGCCATATAAAAAAGCTACAATGGAGATTTATTTTCAAGGGTGTGTGAGAAACACCTGTACAGGAACCTGCCACAACCCTGAACTAAGAGATCCAAAAGGTGGAAAAGAAATAACAGTAGAAGAAATAGTAAAACATTTAGATGAAAGAAAATTATTATTTGATTGTATATCTTTTACTGGTGGGGAACCTTTACAACAGGGTGAAAAAGAATTATATTTACTTGCACTAGATTTAAAAAATAAGTTTCCAGATAAGGAACTTTGGCTGTTTACAGGTGAGCCAGACTTTGATGAAATACCTGGGTGGTGTAAAGAGTTGTTTGATGTTATTAAATTTGGTGGGTACATGGAGTCATTAAAAACAGGTGAGTTTCCAGCATCATCAAATCAAAAGGTAGTTAAAAGAAATGGAACATAAATGAAAAAGACAAAGGAACAACTGAGAGAAAAAGTAAAGAAGATACTTAAAGATAACAAGATGACAAATAAGATACCTAAAATTAATCTTAAATGTTGTATATGTGGATTAGAACAGTCTATAAGAACAAATAATAAGAGTTTATACACAGAAAAGGTAATTAAAGAGTGGAAATGTTTAACCTGCTCATCTAAAAATAAACCATTCAAAATTACATAAAAAATAAACTTGACAAATAAAATAATAGGTGCATAGTATAAAAATTAATTAGGTAGAAAATGTCTGAAATAGGTAAAAGAAATAGGAATGTGGTTATAGCAGATGTTAATAAATATGATTCTATAAGTAGAAATAGTATCCATATTATAAATGAATTTAATGGGTATAAGAGTATTGATATACCATATGACAGATATACTTATGATGTTGAATCTCAGGATGAAGGTGGCAATGTTATTGATAGAATAGAGGGTTATGTAAAAGAGTTATGGGTAGGTAATAGCTATTCTGATAGAGATTTATTATGTAACCCACTAGAATATTATGATCCATACTTATATATTTATGAAAGAAAAATCAAGTGCTTTGTTGATGGTACTACAACTTTATTCTGTGTATTTAGTCTTAGTGGGCAACTCTATAGGGAAATAAGACTTACAAGAGAAAAGCTAATAAGTTACCCAACAGAAATGATAAGAAGAATGAACAAAGAGCATACTTTAGTAGATGAGCCAGTATTTGTTATTCCAGTGAGTGATTATTCTAAAGTTATAAATATGAAAGGGTATATTAAATGATTGTATTATCTTTATTTGATGGTATTTCTGGAGCAAGAACAGCTTTAGATAAATTAAATATACCTATTAAATACTATGCATCAGAAGTAGATAAAAATGCTATAAATATTTCTAGGTACCATTATCCAGATATTATACAACTAGGTGATGTTACAAAGATTACTAGGGATATGATTGATGGTGAGGTTGATCTTATATGTGGGGGGTCACCGTGCCAGTCTATGTCGGCTATGGCTGGTCAGGAAGAGTCTGGGTTAGAAAAGGGTGCTTCTACTTTGTTTTGGGAATATTTAAGAGTACTAAAATTATTTAAACCTAAATATTTCTTACTAGAAAATGTTGCTTCAATGAAACCAGCAGACAAAGAAAAAATAACAAAAGTAGTAAATGAAATATATCCTGATTCATATTGTATTAAGATTAACAGTTCAATTTTAACAGCACAATCAAGGAACAGACTATATTGGACTAATATCCCAGATGTAAAAATGCCAGAAAATAAAGGTATACTATTAAAAGATATTATAGATTTTTCTGTAACAGATGGTAAATCATATTATTATACAAAAGATGGTAAGAAAATAGAACTAACACAAACATATGTAGGCAATACATTAAGTTTTAAAGATACTTTGTTAAATTTAGGTATAACTGAACTATATACTTATGATTATGCTGAAAATAATAATGAGTTTGACAAGGAAAAATACCCAAGAGAGGGAGAGACCAGACCAAAAAATGGCTACAAAATAGATGTTACAGAAAAAATAAATAAGACAAGAGCTAATAAATATAGATTAGAACATATAAGAGGTGTAAGTCAGAAAAGTAGATGCTTAGGTACAGGTTGTATGTCCATAGCTAATACAAGTGGTACAGGTTTATTTGTAAAAGGTGTATACAGAAGCTTAACAATTTTGGAGTGTGAGAGATTACAGGGATTACCAGATCAGCATACAAAAATAAGTAAAGATGAGAATGGTAGTGAATATAAAACCCCAAGAACTCATAGAGCAAAAGCAATAGGTAATGGTTTTACAATACCAGTAGTAGCACATATATTAAGTTTTATACCAAAGGATATTTATGATTTATAATGTTCTATCTTTATTTGATGGTATTTCTTGCGGCAGAGTAGCTTTAGAAAGGGCAGGAATAAAAGTAGGTAAATACTATGCTTCTGAAATAGATAAATATGCTATTAAAGTTGCACAGAAGAATTACCCAGATACCATTCAATTAGGTGATGCAACAAAATGGATGGAATGGGGTATTGATTGGAAGAATATAGGGGTAGTTTTTGGGGGTTTTCCATGCCAGTCCTGGTCAACCTCTGGTAAACAATTGGGTGATAAAGACCCAAGAGGTAAACTTCTTTGGACTATGCTTGATATCCTACACCATATACAGAAAGTTAATCCAAGTGTTATTTTTCTACTTGAAAATGTCAAAATGAAGAAAGAGTTTATGGATTATGTTAATAAAGCAATTGGTGTATACCCAATACTCATAGACTCTGCTTTAGTTTCTGCACAAATGAGAAAAAGAAATTACTGGACAAATATTAAAAACATACCACAACCAGAGGATAAAAAGATATATTTAAAAGATATTGTAGAGCATGGGTTGGTAGATAGGGATAAGTCATTATGTATTGATGCAAATTATTTTAAAGGTGGAAATTTAGTACAGTATTTTGAAAAACATAGAAGACAATTAGTATTTGATGAACCTGTACAAGTTGCACATATTAAAAACAATTCACAAGGTAGTAGAGTTTATAGCACCAGAGTTAAAAATGTATGTTTAAAAGCACTAGGTGGTGGTTGGGGAGCTAAAACAGGTTTAATTGCCTGTGTTGCTGAGAGAGGTAGAAGGTTAGATGAATCTGGTACAAGAGATGATGAAACTGGTAAAATTGTTAGAGGTTATGAGTATAGGGGATTTTATAAAACTGGTTGTTTAACTACTGTACAGAAAGACAATTATTTAGTTGAGGATCTTGTTATTAGAAAGTTAAGCCCATTGGAGTGTGAGAGGCTACAAACTTTACCAGAAAAATTTACAGAAGGTATTTCAAATTCTCAAAGATACAAAGTTTTGGGAAATGGGTGGACTGTTGATGTAATTTCCCATATACTAAGTTTTATTCCAGATAAGGGTGTGTAAAATGATAGATCAAAAATATTGTAGAGGATGTCATGATAACTATTACAATTCACAATCTACTTCTGGAAGTTCAGATGGAATGTGTTGGTGTAGATCAACTGGTAAAATAGTTTGGAGAATTAGAGTAGGAATGTGGGAGCAACCACCATATAAAAATAAGAAAAAAGAAAGAGTTGCAGATTGTGGCAGAAAGGGGGCAAAGGGCATTGGAAGTTTATACGACTTAATAATTCAAAATTTTAGTCAATTTTGTCAATTTAATATATAATTAACCAAAGGAGTTGCAATGTCTAATCAGTCAGAATTAAATAAAATAAAGAACACTTTAGGTGAACCATTCTATGAAAATCGTAATTGCTTGATTTATAATTTGGATTGTCTAGAAGCTTTAAAAAAACTCCCTTCTTCCACATTTAATTTAACTTTCACAAGCCCTCCGTATAATATTGGCAAATCCTATGAGACGGTTCTAAATATAGATGATTATATCCAATGGTGTAGTAAATGGTGTGCGGAAGTTTGCCGAACCACTGTCTCCAATGGTTCTTTTTGGCTTAATGTTGGTTATTTTGAAGTTGAGTCTAAAGGGAAAGAAGTGCCCATATCGTATTTGTTATGGGATAAAACTCCATTTTATTTGTTGCAAGAAATAGTTTGGAATTATGAG
>Ga0302186_10003436_pt1 | contig 11592 bp, 10 predicted proteins | sample II_Bog_E1_2_FD_198782 | JGI IMG/M metagenome (GOLD analysis project Ga0302186, IMG submission 198782) | Peat permafrost microbial communities from Stordalen Mire near Abisko, Sweden - II_Bog_E1_1 | ecosystem: Environmental > Terrestrial > Soil > Wetlands > Peat | place: Sweden: Abisko...
TAAAATATTGGTTATAGATTCAGTATATCAATTTGATATTTTCACAAATAAATATGGAAGTGTAAAATTGAATGGATTATTCAATAGAGGACAAGATGAATCACAAATTTTTATCAATTGGGACAGAGTTGCAATGGATTACTCAGGTTTCTTTTTAGATAGTAATAATGATCTAAGATTAGCAAGATATTCAACTGCTGTGTATGGAGCTTCCAGATTGGCAAGTTGGTGGAAATATGAATATAAATATTATGATGTATTGATATTTGATAAATATATTATTTAAGCTTATTATAATCTTTATTTATATTATAATATGAATAAAGATATTTCAACTAAATATCAAAAATTAACCCATATTGAACATATACTTAAACGCCCAGGTATGTATATCGGAGGAATAGAAGAAATAGATGGTAATGTCTATGTCCTATCAAATAATAAAATAATAGAAAAAAACATTAAATACTCACCCGGATTATACAAAATATTTGATGAAATTATTGTTAATGCTTATGATCAAAGTATAAAAGATAATACTCTCACTGTCATTAAAGTAAACATAAATAAAGAAAAAAATCAAATTTCGGTGTATAATGATGGTATTGGTATTGATGTAATTATGCACCCAAAAGAAAAAATTTATGTGCCAGAATTAATATTCGGACATCTTATGACTTCCACCAGTTTTGATGAATCCAAACCTAGAATCACTGGAGGAATACATGGTTTAGGGGCAAAATTAACAGCCATATTTTCAAAATATTTTAAAGTTGATATTGGAGATTCAATCAATCAAAAAAAATTCAGCCAAATATACAAAAATCATTTGTCAAATAAATCTTCCCCTATCATAGATAAATATAACGAAAAAAAAGGTTATGTCAAAATTACATTTGAACCAGATCTAAAATATTTTAAACTTACTGAATTATCTGATGATCTTATCTCTTTGATGGAAAGAAGAGTTTATGATATTGCCGCATTAACGAGAAAAAATGTTAAAGTATACCTAAATGATACAAAAATAGAAATTAATGACTTTGAAGAATATGTAAAATTATATACAACTAATTCATTCATCAGAGAAACATGTGATAAAACTAGTATTAAAATTGATGAAAATAGATGGAATATCATTGTTGCAAAAAGTAATAATGGTTTTCATCAAGTATCATTCGTCAATGGAATATATACATTAAATGGTGGATATCATGTTAATTATATTGTTGGCAAACTCATGAAAAATATTAAAGAAATTATAGAAAAAAAGTACAAAAGCCAAATAAAAGATAATTTTATTAAAGATCAATTCTGGGTATTCATATCTGCTGTAATAGAAAATCCAACTTTCTCATCACAAACAAAAGATGAGTTAATGACACCTATTTCAAAATTTGGTTCAACATGTGAATTATCAGGAGGATTCATAAAAAAATTATTCGAAAAATTAAATCTTGATGCAGTCTTCCAAGAACACATCAGAATAATGCAAAGTTCGGACTTGTCAAAATTAGATGTTAAAAAAAAATCAGCAGTTAAAGGTATTAAAAAGTTATATGATGCAAATCACGCAGGCACAAAAAAATCATTGGAATGTACATTGATTTTAACAGAAGGAGATTCTGCTAAAACAATGGCAATCAGTGGCTTGAGTGCCATACAAAAAGCAAGTAATATATATGGAGTATTTCCATTAAAAGGTAAATTATTAAATGTCAGAGAAGCATCACATTCACAAATAATCAATAATGAAGAATTCAAAAATATTAAAAATATATTAGGATTAACAGTCAACAAACATTATACAAAAGAAAATATAAGTGACTTAAGATATGGTTCAATCATGTTAATGATGGATGCAGATGTTGATGGTTCTCACATTAAAGGTTTATTTATCAATATGATTGATTTTTATTGGCCATCTTTGCTAAAAATAGACGGATTCATCAAAATATTTATTACACCTATTGTTAAGGCATCATCAAAAAATAAAGTCATATCATTCTTTTCACAAAATGAATACAACAAATTCAAAAAACAACATGAAAATGAAAATTGGAACATCAAATATTACAAAGGATTGGGAACAAATACTGCTGAAGAAGCTAGAAAATATTTTGCTGATATCCAAGAATATGTATTGTTCATGAAATGGAATGATAAAACAACTCAAGCTATCGAATTAGCTTTCTCCAAAAAAAATACTGAAGAACGAAAAACTTGGTTGAAAAAATATGATATGTCTGATGTTGTTGATTATAAAGATAAAAATTTAACATATTACAATTTTGTACATCAAGAATTAAAACATTTCTCCAATTATGATAATATTAGATCTATTCCCAATATAATGGATGGATTGAAACCATCACAAAGAAAAGTTCTGTACAGTGCATTTAAAAGAGATCTAAAATCAGATATTAAAGTTGCTCAACTCATTGGTTACATTAGTGAACATACATCTTATCATCACGGTGAAACAAGTCTTGCAAATACAATAGTAAATATGGCTCAAAATTATGTTGGATCAAATAATCTTAATTTATTAATGCCCAAAGGTCAATTCGGATCAAGAATTCAAGGAGGCAAAGATCATGCTAGTCCCAGATATATTTACACACAATTGGAAAAATACACAAGACTAATATTCAAAAAAGAAGATGATGAATTATTAAAATATTTAGATGATGATGGATTTATGATCGAACCAGAATATTATGTCCCAATTGTCCCTATGATATTAATAAATGGTGCTGAAGGTATTGGAACTGGATATAGCACATATATCCCAAAATACAATCCCAAAGATATCATTGAAAATTTAAAAATAAAACTTGCTGGAGGTAAATTTAAACGTATGACTCCGTGGTATAATAAATTCAAAGGTAAAATTATAAAAGTTGACTCTAATATTTATCACACAAAAGGAACATATAATGTAAATGGTTTAGATTTGAATATAACAGAATTACCAATCGGCACTTGGACAGAAAATTACAAAGATATGATTGATGATATGATGACTAACGGAAACATAATTAAAAATTTCAAAACAAATTCAAATGAAACAGATATTGATTTTTCTATTAAATTGCATGAAAAATTAGAAGAAAAATATATTGAAAAATTATTTGGACTGATAACAAGTATCAATATGACTAATATGCATATGTATAGTAGTAGCGGAATAATAAAAAGATATAATGACGAAAATAAAATATTGGAAGAATTCTATCTTGTGAGATTTGATTTTTATATCAAAAGAAAAGCACTATTAATTAAAAAATTGGAAGAGTTGATATTATTGTTAGAATCAAAAATAAAATTTATTAATGATGTAATGACAAATAAACTTATATTATACAAAAAATCAAAAGATGAAATCATCAAAATTCTAGAAAAAAATAAATTTCTAAAAATAGAAGCAAGTTATGATTATTTGTTGAGAATGTCATTTTACTCTTTAACAAAAGAAACAATGCATGATCTAAATGAACAATATAAAAATAAACAAAATGAATACAATAAATTAAAAAAAAAATCACCATCTGATCTATGGATTGATGATTTGGATGAATTATTAAAAGTATTATATCAATAAATATATCCAAAAAAATTGAATATTGTATTGATTGAATGCTCCTTTTTAAACTTGCATAGTAATACACATAATATAAACTATTAAATATATATCATGTGTAAACAACAATTTGACAAACTAATGGATATCATTCACGATAATTATAAGTCAGAAGTAAATTTTGAAAATTATAAAAAAATATTATATAACAAATTCATTAAAAAATATATCAGAAAATCATCAAAAGGATATTTGATAATTGGTAAAAGAATAACAGATGATGAAGATTATTTTTTCATTGAAAGAACATTCCGAGACAATCCAAACGATAGAATAAATGAATGGAAAAATAGAGTTGGAATACATTTCTATGAATGTGCTGATACAGTATTTGGAGAAAAATTTGCTCATGCTATTTTTAAAAAGATAAGAACATCAAGAATATCTGAAAAAGATGCAACAAAAAAAGAAATAGAATGGTTCACTTTAAATTTAACTTGGGATAATATTAATTCTATAATGGAAGAATTAATATCATTCATAAAATTTATTGCAATCTCCAAAGAAATCCAAAAAATAAATATAAATACTGCAACATTTGATGAATTAATCACATTATCATCAATTGGTAAATCAAAAGCAAATAAAATCATTAAATATAGAACAGATCATAAATTTTATTGCATTGAAGATTTAATGAAAATTAGAGGTATCGGAAAAGCAACATTTAATACTATCAATGAATTCATTGTATGTTAAATTTTTTCACACAAAAAGTTGATATTTAAAGTGTATGAAATATTTTTGTTTATGTATTAATATAACAAGTAATGTCTGCCATTGATGAATTCACAAAAGTATTTGATATCTATAAAAATAATAATAATTTGATGGAGAGGAACAAAATTCTCGAAATTATGAAAGAACTAGAAATCAATTTAAATAAACAAGATATTAATACATTGAACGAACACGTTACATTTGATGAATGGATGAGTTTGATCCACAATTATATTAATGGCAATAATACTAATGATGAAATTTATGAAGTATTATCATCATTCAATACATTTGATGCAAATGATAATACCATTAATATTGGAGAATTTATTTCAAAATTAAAAACATATGGTGAAAAATTTACAGATGATGAAATAAATGAAATTATCAAAGAACTATATCCAATCGAAAATGGACTTGTTCAAATTCAAAAAATTATTAATATGACTATCATACACTAAACATTCTTTTCAACATAACTCATCAAAAAATCAAACATTTTTCTGAATATCAATATTATTGATTTATAATCACCATTTTTAAAAAATGTTTCCAATGAACAAATCGTATTATTGAAATTTTTATCAAGTGATATGAGTTTTAGTGTGAAAAGTTCAATTATATCCCATAATTTATCAAAAGAAAATTCATTATTTCTAACGTATTTAATTATTTGATCAATGTCTATGTCATAATACACATCTTTCTTATCTTGTGCATTCACAAGCTTGGGAATAAGTTTCACTCGCAATTCAGCAATAATAATTATTAATATGTGATTATTATGATCATTAATTTTTGATTCAATGTTCTTCCATATTGTATCTGTTGCATCGTGTAAATCATTGAATATTTCATATTTGTTCAATACTATTTGCACAGACATAGACATATTTATTTCAAATAATTTATTTATCAATTCATTTATTTTTACAATTGATGAATTATTTATATTTTTATTCTTAGATTTATTAATAGTCAGTCCTCGACATTCTATCATCAAATCACTGAATATATTATCAATTAACTTCAAACTATCACAATCCTGCCATTTTTTATATAATATATAATAATAATCCAAAGAATCCATAAAATTTTCATTTGGTGATATTCCATCAATATTTTCAAGATGATGTACCAATTTATTTGCAGCATTTATTAATTTTGAATCACCACATGTCTTCAATGTAAACATATTATTTGAATAATTAGTTATGCAATATGCCGATAATAATATGTCTGGCAATTTTAAATCATTACTATTAAATAATACACTCGTAAATTCACCTATAATAGCTAATATTGTATCTTTTTTACTATTTTTAAAGTCATTGATGTCCATGTTTCGCATCATATCATTTAATTTTAATTTTTTAAAATCATTAACGACTTTCTCTTTTTTTTCAGATTTTGAATTATTATGAGAAATTATATTATATGCTAATTCCATTATAATTTAAGGGACAAAAATTATTTTTTAAATCTTTGCAATAATTATAATGGGGTCATCTATATCAAAAAATAAAAGACTACAAATTACTAACTATGAAAAAGTAGATATACCGAATGAATCAGTATTACTAAAGATTGCCACTTACAATATCGATCTTAAAAATACAATTAATCTATCAAATAACATAAAAAATATTTTGACATACATAATCGAACCATACAAAGGAAAACATCATGATATCATATGTTTACAAGGTATTAGTGATTATATTTCAGCATCACACCTTATAAAAGAATTAAAACATTACACAAAATCACAAGGACAAATATTATATTTTGCGCCAAATTTCTCAGAAATACAATCGGTCACCAATGATACCAACGGTATGGATCAAACAATTGATGAAACACTTAAACTTAAAAAATTTGGCCAAAAATCCTCAAAAATTATGTCAATAAGTGGCATAAATAGAAAAATAGAAACACAAAATATTATCATAAGCAAATATCCTATCATCACAACAATCTATTCCGAATTAGATGAATCAAGTGAAAATGATGATATATTGGGCGCAAAAACTGTTATTGGTGCAAATATATCAATATTTGGTAATATCATATCTATTTATAATATCGAGTTGACCAAAGATATCAAATCATCAGGAATCATAAATTCTGAATTTAGATCAAATGAATTAACATCATTAAATAATATAATCAAACAAAATAAAATTAATCTAACTCTCAAAAGTTTTACTAACTACTTCAAAACAGATATACATATTGTTATTGGTGCTTTTCATATACCAGATAATGTCAGTGGAGAATTAAACTCCGAATATGCAGATGTTATATCAGATTATAATTTCGTTGATATATTCAGAATAATACATGACTTTGAAGAAAAAAATAATTATACAAATGGCTCCAACGAAAAATCAGATTTTATCATGCTCATATTAACTGATGATCTCTATGATAAAAAATCCGCTTATTATAAAAAAATACAAAATATGTCCACGTCACGCGATCTTTTCAAAATAATCTCAAGTAGATATAAATTATACTTCCTAGATATATATATCAGAAATGATATCGGCAATTATCACACTGCTGTTAATTATCCAACAGAAACAACATTTATACTTCAAAAAAGTAATGCAATTAATACTGTTTAAAATATAATGTATAAAATCATATTTTAAAAATTTAAATTGTTTTATCCCAGTTAATATATCCACGATTTGTCCCAACAAATGGTTGAGGTGAATCTATTAAATTGAAATTTGTTTGATTGTATAAATCCTTAAATTTACTTATTGTAATTGTATCAGCAATTTCTTCAAGTGGTATTCCATTCTTAGAATACATGCAATTATCAGAAATATAATATCCAGGAATTCTATAATCTTTATTATATCTTTCATCCTCCAATACTTGATCTACTTCTCCAACATCCAAAAAAGATTTTTCAAATTGTCCTTTTTGTAATAATGGATATTTTGGCATGTCATAATCATAACCCAATCCAGCAGTTGCAACTTGATCTTCGTTTTGGGAAGTTAATTCATATCTTGCTGGAACATTCATCATTCCCTCAATACCAAATAATTTATTAATTATAAATATACATACAACGCCAATACATATGTATAATATTATATCAGTGTCTGGAAATACATATTTTTTATTATACTTAAGAATTGCTGCAAGTATTATTGCAAATATCAAATAATTCAACAACATTTTATATATATTATCCACTGAAAAAATTATATTTATACTGAAAAAATATGCATTATATATTTATTATATCCAAAAAAGATGAAATATTAATAGAATGGAAATATAACTATACTAATGTGATTCTATTATAATATGAACTCAAAAACTCTCGATATATGCAACAAATTGACAGAAGAAATTAGTGCTAGATGTGATGATGTGTCACATGACATTTTAAATGTCAATAAATCAAACACTGAAGAAATATTTGGTAAAGCTAATAAACTATTCATGGACATCAGCGATTTTATGGGAAAACTTGAAGAAAATCGTCAAGCATTAACTAAAAATATGCAAAAAATGCATGTTATCTATAGTTCCTCTAACAAAAATTCAGATGATCTTGACAACGTAAATGATGAGGATGATGATAAAACTAAAAGAACTAAAAAAACAGATAAAAAAATAACCAAAAAAACTGAAGAAAAAGAAATTAAAGTAGAATCTAAAGAAGAACCTAAAGAAGAAACTAAAAAGTCAACCAAAAAAACTGAAGAAAAAGAAATTAAAATAGAATCTAAAGAAGAACCTAAAGAAGAAACTAAAAAGTCAACCAAAAAATCAACTAAAAATAAAGATGATATACAAGAAGAAACTAAAGATGACAAACCAAAAGAAGAAACTAAAAAATCAAGTGCTAAAAAAACAAGTAGTAAAAATAAAGACAATGATGCTCAAGAAGATGATAAAGTTCCAGAAAAGTCAAGTAGTAAAAAATCATCTGATAAAAAGAAAGATGAAGAAGAAACTCAAGATAAAGTTCCAGAAAAGTCAAGTGGTAAAAAATCAAGTAGTAAAAAGAAAGATGACACAAAAGAAGATGATCTAAAAGAAGATAAAGAAGTAAAAAAATCAAGTGATAAAAAAACAAGTAATAAAAAAAAAGATGAAGTTTCGAAGGAAACCGAGTCGCTTTGCTCCAAAGTAAAAGATGATGATAAATTATCTGATGATGAAAAAGAAGTAACAAAAACAACTAGTAAAAAATCAACTAGTAAAAAAACAACAAAGAAAGAAGAAGATGATGATAAATTATCTGATGATGAATCAACAAAAAAAACAATAAAAAAAGAAAAATTAGATGTTGATTTGGGAAGAGATTCAACAGATGAAGATGATGGTGATAAAAATATTAAAAAGAAATCATCATCAAAAAAAGAGTCAAGTGGCAAATCATCAACTAAAAATAAAAATTGATTAATTTATTGAATAATTAAATATTACTGATTATATATATTAATATGAAAGTTATACTTGATGAAAATCAACCAGAAGTATTAGATTATGAGACTTATTATAAAAGTAGATTAAATAAAATGTATCTATGTAAATGTACACCCGTTCCCACAAAAAATGAATCAGAAAATCAACCAATCACTGTCCAATATATATGTGGATATACATCCGATAAACTAGAATATATTAATCTACCCAAAATAATAAAAAAAATTGATAATCTAACAGTAAAGATTCCTAATATCAATATAAACCATACATCATACAATGCAACAAAAAGAGACAAATATATATAATGATACATTTAGACCATTTTTTGGCAAATTGGCAGCATTGAATTTATCAATCTTTGATAAAGATGAATTAATGGGCGAACAAAAAAAATTATATGAAATACTCATACACCTTATCCCATGTATCGACAGATATCTCGTAAATCCAGAAATGCAATTAGAAGATGCAATTGGTAATAAAACTATGAGCGATAACAAAAATATCTCTAACATGAACATATCATCACCAATAAAATCATTTGATAATAAAACTAATTATAGTTATAATAATTATAATTATACTAACTATAATCAATATTCTTATTGTCAAAAAGATATATTTGATGAAAATAAACTTGATCCAAATCACACAAAACAACTAAATGATTTCTCCGATAAAATACAAAATAAATTAAAAACTATCCTCAATGAAAAATATTACAAAAATACAGAAATTCTTGATGATGTAGATAATAATATTATCCTTTCGCAACCAAATAATACCAATGAAATGATCAAATTACATGATAGTAGCATCGATCTATCAACTGATGATTTATTCCCTATAGGCCACTAAATCAGTGTATCCACCAACAAATTTTCCTTTATAAAATATTATCGGTACTGTTGTATGATCACTTCTAAAACCATTATTTTCTTTATCTTTCATCAAACACTCCAATAATTTGTCTCTCTCATCAGGATATTTGTCAATAATATATCCCTTGTATGCAAATCCCTTATCCTCCATATACTTAAACGCATTTTTACAATATGGACAATCAGGATTATAAAAAATTATAAATAAATCATCATCCTTATATTGCTTTATTTTATTGTTATACTTATCACACTCTAACATTATTCTATTGAATAATATTATCACAGAAAAAAATTGTCTGATATTTTATTGACTAGTTTGCAAAAAAATTGATTATAACTCGCAATATATATATATTAATTACTATTGTTCATATCAATATGAATATATCAACATTTAAACTAATAGATAATGTCTACACTGTCAATATAAATAAAATCAATATGACAAAACCAAAAATAAATTATATACTTATCATTGACAATTATGTATTAACCCAGTATACCATTACAACAAACCCATTTTGTATAATTCCACAAAATTATGTAAATATACTGGCAAAATATATGAATTCTGTTAATATCATAAATTTTAAATTAATAACAACTTTCCCAGATGTATCTATTTCTGATCTAACCCCAAATAATTTTTTTGATTCAATATATAATATCAAACTTAACACATCAAGTGATTTATCTGATCCGATCTTGTATGATTCACATTTATGCAAATCAATCACTAATAATATACATCCAAATATATTCACGGAAATAATGATATTCACAGACCTTAATCATCTAAATCCAAAATTATTTGATAATGAATTCCCAAATTGCTCAATCAATATAATAACAAAAGAATTCCAAAAATCAACATTGAATCTTAATAATGTAATCACATTAGAATATCAATTTCCAGAAGAATTGATTGATATTATATCATCCAAAATATATCTGAAAGAAAAAGAATTAATAAATAATATCAATATATCATCTTCACAATTACTATTTGATAATAATCAATGCATCAATAATATCAATGATAATATATTATTAATAAAATCAAATGAATCCAATATTATTATAAATATTAATGATACACAATTCTCAATCAAAAATAACACTAATGATATTAATTTAACACAACTTAATTCATTAATTGAATATATGTCATCTTATTCAAATGAAATTCCATATGCATTCACATTGGACGATATTATAAAAATACATAAATCCATACAAAATATATTACAATCAAAAAAACAAACAAAATATTTTTGTACAGTAAATACAAATTTTAAAACATTTCTTGGAACATTATGTAATAGTTTCATTAAATGCCATATTGATCATTCCAATGATATAACCGATAAAATACTTCAATCATTAATTGTAAATGATGTGTATCATAAACATTTTGAATTGTACATCAATAATTTACATAATATTTGTCACATAAGAAATATCATTTATTATGATAATCTCGCAGAATTTACAAATAGTACAACATTCATTGAATCAAATGAATTCTTTACATCTATATATACAATGTCATCTTGGCATGAAGAAATGGCAAATAATAATGGTATGGGATTATTAATTGAACTAGAAACAAATCCAGAAACAAAATTCGGTTATACTGCTAAAAAATGCATCATTAATGTCACAACAACATGTTTCCCAATCTCAGATTACCTTGAAAAAGCAATTGAAGAATGCAATGATATACAACAAAAAATGATATTCAATGGTAATGCTATTGGACAATCAAATGGAATCATACCATTGTATATAAATAAAAAACATTGGCATATAGTCAAAAAATATATTAGTCCGTTATTTGGTATTATGTTGTGTAGTGCACCATTAGAATATTCAATTAAA
>Ga0302186_10003437_pt1 | contig 11590 bp, 9 predicted proteins | sample II_Bog_E1_2_FD_198782 | JGI IMG/M metagenome (GOLD analysis project Ga0302186, IMG submission 198782) | Peat permafrost microbial communities from Stordalen Mire near Abisko, Sweden - II_Bog_E1_1 | ecosystem: Environmental > Terrestrial > Soil > Wetlands > Peat | place: Sweden: Abisko, Stordalen...
TCATTTTATGGGATGGACTTTTGAGGTAATTCAGGTTTTTTAATATTTCACTAGTATCATTATAGGGTTTTTTTCTGGCACTGAAAATTTCTCCAGAGTGAACCTTAACATCCTTCATGTTTCTTTTGAAGATGATATCTTAGAATCTGTCAATTTTCCTTTGTATTTCAAAGATTGAATAAATTTCATCTGTGAACACCAGATTTAACACAAAATTTATCAAATTATCATTCGCGAAAAAACTGAACTCCTTGAAATTTTTATCAAATTGTGCCAAGATAGAAGTTCTGAAGAGCCATTTTGAACACCCTTACAAATTGTCTTGACATCATTCAGCATGAACTAGTAATTCATGATCAATGTCTTGGAAGTTGATGTCCTAAATTCTATGTGTGAGATGTTCGTATTTTGAAAGTAAGTAATGGAAGTATTCTGTCTCATAAAGGCTAAAGGATGTTTGGATCCTTTAAATGCTTCAAGATGATATTTGTGACTCTTTTGTAATTTAGCAGGCTTCTGAGTGAATTAACTTCTGCTTTCTGTTTCGCTCTAGAATCAAGGTGTTTTCTTCATATTTGATAAATTTAAGGTCATGTTGGGTAGAAAAATTCAAGGATAGGGCTTTTTCATCAATTTTGAGGATTGGATAGTTATGGTCGATCCGTTGGAAAATGTGGACAGCATTTTGCTTCTTGTGAATGAATATATTTATACTTCCAAAAGCAGATTATCAATTATGGAGAAAGATGAGATGAAAGATCTGAAGTGGAAGCGGGGGTTTTCCATGGACCTCCTGAACTTTTATTAATTTTACCTAGATATTTAACGTATTTCACAAGTTTTATTTAATAATTAGTTAGTTTGCATAATAACTAACTCACATGACTATTTTAAAAATGAATCTATCAAAAAAAAAAAAAAAAATTTATTTTTAAAATTTAATTTAATTTTTTTTACTTAAAAAGTTTCAAAATCCATTTGATTAATAATTTATAACTCCAACAAATTAAAAACCAAAACATTCAAACATTAATGGGAAACGACTATTCAAATCCCCATCTCGAGCCGCGCAAAATCAAGAAATATGGTGGTTTTTCCAACGAGGAGCTCAAGGATCTCAAGTCCATCCCCTTTTCTTCTTTCCTTATCATATTTTTTCATTAGGAAAAATTACCAAGCCCTCTGTAATGCCAATCAACTCCTTGACCGTAAGAAACTATATAAAATAATCAGAGGCACCCCACCTGAACTCGATGCTGTAATTTACTTTCTTTAACTCATTTATATATTATTTTTTTAGATTTGTGATTACCTTGATGTGGATAGCAACAAAGAAGTAGACGATTATGAATTTATTTGCGGTCTTTCTAACATCAGACAAAGTTCCCTCATGGAAAAAGCCAAGATCCTCTTTTCACTTTATTGTCAAGGCAAACATAAAATGATGGACCAATCAATGGCGTTGAAATGTCTGAAGCTGATCATCAACACGTCACAAAACCTCATCCAACAGCCAGAAATTGATGAATCTGAAATCAAGTCTCTCGTGGATAATTATTTCTCACTCTATGACGTTGATCAGACTGGTGAGATCTCCGAATTGGAATTCATCACCTTGGTTTGTAAAGAGCATCGAATCCATGATTTCTTCCAAAGATTAGGCCTGTGGACAGTGGAAGATGAGAGCTCATCCACTGCTCATGAAGAAGAAGTTGATAAGGATCTTCAACATGAATTGAATTTGAAGCATGTGGATGCTGATGAAAGGACTGAACGTATCAAAAGTGGGATAGAACATAATGTCTCAGCAGAAGAAGAGATTTTCTCAGAGGATAAGGTAGGAGGTGGAGATCAATTCATGGCAGTGAAGCCTTGGCTTGGAGCTGTGAAGAATTCAGTTCCTTCAGATTATAAGCCTACGAAGGGGGAATCAGATCCACCTCATGCCCAATTGAATTTAGAGTTCGTTCATGGGTATCGATGTCATGATTCAAGGAATAATTTGAAATACGCAGCGACAGGAGAAATCGTCTATCATACAGCTGCAGTAGGCATTGTTTATGACCCAAAAAATCGGACTCAAAGGTTCTTTATGGAACATAGTGATGACATCATATGTTTGGATGTATATGAAAATATGGCGATCACTGGTCAAATTGGACATAAACCATTGATTTGTGTCTGGGATATCAGAGATTTATCCTGCAAGGTCATGCTCAAAGGAGTCTTGGAAAAAGGAATTGTTAATGTATGTTTTTCAAATGATGGGAAACTTTTCGCAGCTAGTTCCCTTGATGAAGATCATGACATTGTAGTCTATGATATTGAAAAAGAAGTTGCAACAAAGGAAAAACCCAACAAAACGGGACTCGTCGCCAAAGGCAAAGGTGCAAAAGCTGAGATTCTTGATATGCGATTCATGCCTGATAATAAGACCTTATTCCTGTCATGCAATAAGGAAGTTTATCTGATGGAAATCGATGATTCTAAATGCATCATCAAAGGAAAAAAAGGACTTCTAGGCAAAGCGTCCCCAGAACCAATTATGTGTGTAGGCTTCCTGGGAAAAAATGTCATGACTGGCTTATCTAAGGGAAATTTATTAGTTTGGAGTGGGAATTCAGTCACCAAGATTATTGATAAGGCACATGAAGGTGCAATCAATGCGATGTTCAGTGCAAAGCCATATGAGAAATTATTGACTGGAGGCAATGATGGGATAATTTACTCCTGGAATACAAAATTTGAGAAAATGGAAGTTTTTAAACTCAAAGATAACAATTTAATCAATTCGATGATGCCAAAAGTCCGTGCGCTTTCTGAGAAAGATGGCAGAATATTGATAGGAACAAGAGGTTCAGAAATCATTGAACTTGTTGGCAAAAACCCGACAGTGCATATTAGAGGTCATTTCGATGGGGAGCTTTGGGGATTGACAACACATCCAAGCCAATCTTTATATTATACAGTGGGAGAAGATATGATGATGGCTTGTTGGGATATAGCATCAAGAAGTCAAATGTCTAATTTAAAGCTGAAATTCGCTGCGAAAACCCTACATATCTCTCCTGATGGGAAAATAATAGCTGTTGGTTGTATGGAAGGGACAACGTTCATTATAAATTGCGCAGATAATAAGAAAATGACCATAATTAACACTTTGAAGGAGAAAAGTGAAGTCAGTATTGTGAAATTCTCACCAAATGGTGAGGTTCTGGCTGCTGGACTTGCCCCACCCACTGATGAAGTAATAATCTATAGCGTGAAGAAGAATTTTGCTTCTATGGCGAGACTCAAAGGATCTCCATCAAGAATTATCCATCTTGACTTTTCAGAGGATTCCAGAGTCATCCAATTAAACAATTCCAGCTATGAAATTCTTTATTATGATTCATCAAATGGCGCTCAATCAACCCATGGAGCTAGTCAAAATAAAGATGAAAAATGGGCTAGTTGGACTTTGATCATCGGATGGCCAGTTCAAGGCATTTGGCCACCTTGTTCCGATGGTTCAGATATTAATAGTGTTGATAGATCAAAAACTAGGGATGTTTTAGCAACTGGAGATGATTTCGGCAAAGTGAAATTATTCAAATATCCCTGCGCCAAGGAAAAATCCAATAGTAATAAATATGGAGGTCATTCCGCTCATGTAACTGGTGTGAGGTTCAGTGCGGGGGGTGATTATTTAATGTCAACAGGAGGCGGTGAGAAGAGTATTTTCCAATGGAAATACACTTGTGAAGGTCATGAAGAACCAGCTCATCATGAAGAAGCGGAAGAAGAAAATTCTCCTAAGAATAAAGCAGGAGCAATTGACGATGAATTCGCTGAGGAAGAACAAGGCGAAGGAGATCAAATGGGAGCTACCAAGCCATATACCGGTCCTTTAAGCAAATCGATTCCTTCATGGTATAAGCCTAGCAAAAAAGATCAATTAGGTCCAGTTGGCTCTTTGACTTTAAATTATGTTCATGGATATAGATGTTTTGATGATTGCAGGAATACAGCTAAATGGCTAGCTGATGGAAGAGTAGTGTTCATAGGAGCTGCTTTAGGGGTGGTGTTTGATTATAAAAAGAACAAACAAGAATTCTTTTCGAAACATGAGGAAGATCTTGTTTCAATGGCAGTCCATCCTAAAGGCAAAATCGTCGCCACTGGACAAATGGCTGCCAAAGGCAAAGCCAAAACTATCGATTTATATGTTTGGGATTCCAAAACCAAACAAGATTTCTGCAATCTTAACCATTTCCATTTAAGAGCTATCACCGCTTTGAGTTTTTCAAGCGATGGAAGTAAACTTTTGTCTGTTGGACAAGATGATGACAATTCGTTAGCTATTCATGATTGGAGCTCCAAGACCCTTTTATGCACCTCCAATGTGGATAAAGCTAAAGTCACTGGATGCGCTTGGAGTCCAACAGCCGTAAATGAATTTGTGACAATTGGCATGAAAGTGATTAAATTCTGGGTGTTAAGTGGAAGGAATGTGAGCTCTAAAATCGGGAAAATGGATGCCAATGATAAATTATTCCCTTTTACAAGTGTCACTTATGCGTTTAAAGGGATTGTTGTGACTGGATCAGCTAGTGGGGATATAGCAACATGGAATGGAGGAGCTGCTGGCAAGAAGATTCAGGCACATAAAGGAGAGGTTGGAAGTCTTTTGGCCTCAGGAGATTTATTATATAGTGGAGGAGGAGATGGTAAGGTCATCATCTGGGAAAGTAAAGGGGGGTTAACTCAGAAATCAATTGTTATAGATGCATCGACTTTAACACAATATAACCCTGGGATCAGAAGCATTGATATAAACGCTAATGGTGATATGTTGTTTGGGACTCGAGGTTCAGAGATATTTGTTCAGGAGAAAGGCGCGAAGAATTGGAATAGTATTTTGCATGGACATTATGATGGGGAAGTATGGGGTTGTGCTGCGAGTCCAAAGTCATATAATTTCGTAAGTTGTGGAGGAGATAAAACTATTCGGATGTGGGATGTAGGGAAAAATAAAATGGTTTGTGGTACTTTGCCTTTGGAAACCGATTTGAGAGCTTTGGATTGGGATCCTAAGGGAGAATTCGTTGTAGCTGCTGATATGAAGGGGAAGATAATGTTATATAGTCCTGATAAATTGGAACTTTTGCATCATTTGCAATCGATTTTCACTCCTAGTCCTAAGAAATGTGACCCTTGGATTGAAGATATCAAGGTTTCACCGAATTCAGATGTCATAGCCTTCGGAGCTCATGGGGGTCAGCCAAATATTCAATTGATGGGAGTGAAGGATAGCAAATTGGGGAATTTTGTAAATATGCTAATAATTGAATTAATTTTATTTAAGGTTTCATAAATAGAAAGTTATTAAGGCAGCACTTTCCAGTGCTTTGACTCATATCGACTTTTCTGAAGATGGCAGTCTATTGGTTGTGAACACACAGGATTATTGGTTGAAATTCTTCAATGTTCAAGCTGCAACTGATGCCAGTGCTTCCTCATGTAAAGATGTCAAATGGTTTACTTGGACTTGCACATTGGGGTTCTATTCTCAAGGGATTTTCCCACATGCTGAAGGAAATGATGTCAATACAGTATGTCGATCAAATAATCAGAAATTTCTGGTAACCGGAGATGATTATGGGAAAGTAAATTTGTTTGCTTTTCCTTGTGTTGTAGCCAAAGCTCAATGCATTCCCTTTGCCGGACATTCTTCTCATGTCACGAAAGTCAAGTTTTCTTTTGATGACACTTATGTTTTATCGACTGGTGGAAATGATAAATGCGTGATAAGTTGGAAAACGTCATTTGGAAAAGGGTCAAAAGGGGCTTCCAAAGAGGAAGAAAAACCAGAGGAAAATAATGCAGAAGAAGAGGGAAATGATGAGGTGAATCCAGATGCTGAAGATGTTGTGAAGGTGAAGGAGAAAAAGCAAGGCCATCATAAATTTAGTAAGACCCTCAAATCCTTAAAATTCCTTTAATTTCTTTAAAAGAAAAAGAAGAACAAGAAGTCAAAAAAGAAGACGCCATCTTCACAGAAGAAGAAGCCAGTAAAGGGGATGAGTTCATGGCAGTGAAACCATGGCTCGGGGCTCTCAAAGACCCCACAGGATATAAGAACCCCAAAGATCAAAACAAACCTCCTGATGTTACCATTCAATTGAATTATGTTTTCGGTTATCGTGCGAAGTACTTTCTTTTCTTTTTAACTAAACTTCCTAACTCCCCTCCAGAGATTGTCGAAACAACGTCCGATATCTCAAATCGGGGTCCATAGTCTATCATGCGGCTGCTTTGGGTATTGTTCTGGATCCTGAAAACAACACTCAAAGGTTCTTTGATAAACATACTGATGATATCACTGCATTTGATGTACATCCTGATGATGAGACAGTGGCCACTGGGGAAATCGGAGCTAAGCCTTATATTTATGTTTGGAATTCAACAACTTTGGAGGTGAAATGTGAATTTAAGGCCGTGATTTTGAAAGGGATTTGTGCATTGGCGTTTTCACCAAGTGGAAAACGATTGGTTGCAGCTGCTATTGATGATGATCATTGGGTAGCAGTGATGGACGCCACAGGAAATGGAAGCGTGGTGGCAAAACTCAAAGGAGGAAGAGATGTGATAATATCTTTGGCATTTAATAATGAGGATGTAACGATTTTGTTAATTATATAATTTAATATGAAAATTTAGGAATTCGCATCTGTAGGCAATAAACATTATAAATATTGGAAAGTGTCTGGAAATAACCTCACAGGACAAAAAGGAGATGCTGCTAATTTGAGTAAGCTGACAATTAATTGTAGTGAATTCATGGATGGAGGTTGTTATATCGGATGTAGCGATGGTAGTGTCTTTAATTGTAAGGGGTCTTCCATGGGAAAGGGTACAGCTATTCATGCCAAAGGTATTGACGCTCTAACAGTTTCAAAGGAAAAGTCAGTTTTTTTTCTCTTTACTAATTATTTTATTCCATTTTTTATAGTGTCTTCACAGGAAGTAAAGATCAAACCATAAAAGTCCTTTCTAGAACCCTTAAGATGATTTGCACCATCGATTGCACAAAAACTCTTCTAGATTCTGTCTGTCCCATTGTTCGTGCCCTTCATCTTTCCAATGATAACAAGAAGCTCATCATAGGGACTTATGGCTCAGAAATATATGAAACTAGCTTCTCAGGCTCAATAAGTGAAAAGACTAATTTTTCTGCAGCAAGTTGTTTCATGTCAGGTCATTATACTCCAAATAAACAATGGACCAATGAAGCATGGGGTCTAGCTCCTTTCCATAAAGACCCTGATCAATACGTCACTTGTTCAGATGATGGAACCTTGAGAATATGGTCATCAAAAGAACGGAAACAATTAAAATTCATCAGAACTACTTTAGATGTCAATAAGGAAGAAACCCCTCTTGATAAACAGACAGGCGATCTTCAAGATTCAGTGAAAGCTCGTTGTGTGGAAGTATCCCCAGATGACAAATTGATTGCTACGGGATTCAAAGATGGCTTTGTTAAGATCTATGATGGAGATAGTCTCGAACAGAAAGTTTCATTCAAACATGCGAAGGAATGGATCAGCGATTTGAAATTCTCACCAGATAACAATTTCATCGCAATTGGCTCTCATGATAACGCCATCTACCTTTATTCAGTCCCGAATTTCAAGAAACTCTTCGTCATGAATAAACATTCTTCTTATATCACTCATCTTGATTGGTCTGAAAATTCCTCAAATCTCCATTCAAATTGTGGAGCATATGAACTATTGTTTTGGGATGCTGGCACTGGGAAACAATTACCTGGTGGAGCCACTGCTTTAAAGGATGAACATTGGGCTACATGGACTTGTGTCTTAGGTTTCCCAGTACAAGGCATTTGGCCTCTTTATGCTGATGGAACGGATATCAATTATGTGGATAGATCTAGGAATAAACATCCGGGAGGATATTATTTGTTGGCATCGGGAGATGATTTTGGGAAAGTGAGGATCTTGAAATATCCGAGCATTTTGAAAAATTCGGATGCGGTATTTGGAGTAGGACATTCAAGCCATATTCCATGTGTGAAATGGAGCGAAAATGATGATTTTTTGTATTCAATTGGAGGAGAAGATAATTGCGTGTTCCAATGGCAAGTCAAAAAGAAATAATGAGAAAAAGTAATAAAATTCTTTAAAAATTAATGAAGAAATTTGAGAATTTTAATAAAAATGACAAATAATTAGAAAATTCATTTAGAAATTTAAGAAATTAAAGATAAAAACAATTGAAAAAAAAAATCAAGAAAAGTTAAAGAATCATTCAAGAAAAATTCAAGAAAAATTCAAGAAAAATTCAAGAAAAATACAAGAAAAATTCAAAGAAAATTAATGAAAAGCAATAAAATATTTAAAAACTAAATAATTTCCGAATAAACTTAATTAAAATCGATCAGATATCTTTCTTTTAGAATGTTCAGAGAAGTCCAAAAACCCGATAAATTTACAATAATTTTTTTTCAAAACAGAAATTAAAAAACATCCCCCCTTTCAACAAAAATGTCCGGCCCAACTCCTCGTATCATCAAGGTATTTCCTTCCAATTTCCCTTAAAATTCTTTAATTTTCTCCAGGAAACCAAGAACCTCTCCATCGAAAAAGGTTTCCCTTCTCCTTCCCCTTTTCTCTTTAATTTTCCTTTCCATTTTTTTAGTAACAGGCATTGAAGTCGAGGTCAATCCGAACAATTACCGTCATTTCTATGTGAAGATCTTCGGACCATCAAATACTCCTTATGAAAGTATTATAAAATATCATCTCATTGCTTTCTTTTCCTTAAAATTAAATAGATGGAGTTTTCAAAGCGGAACTTTATTTGCCTGAAGATTATCCAATGACTGCTCCTAAAGTTGTCTTCAATACGAAGATCTATCATCCGAACATTGATAACCTAGGCCGGATTTGTCTGGACATTTTGAAGGATAAATGGAGTCCTGCGTTACAAATCAGATCCGTGTTATTGTCAATCCAGGCATTGTTGAGTTCTCCAAATCCAGATGACCCTTTGAACAATGAAGCTGCAGAGAATTGGAAGACCAATGAGGCTGATGCCTTGAAAAGGGGTTGGATTATTTAGATTTTTCTAATGTTTTTATTTAAATTCTAGCGAAAGAAGCTACAGCCAAATGGGCCATTGATAAATGAAGGCTTTTTAAGATAGACATATTATTAAGAAATTAAGAAAAAAAGACTCATATTATTGAAAAAAATTAAGAATTTCTCTTTAAGTTTCTAATAATCGAATTTTCTTCTCAATAGTCTCGACCTCCTCTTTTTCCCTTTTGAGACTTTCTATGCTTTCCTTAGTAATTTCGTATTCTTTCTCTATATATTCCATATGTTTCTCAATTAGTTCATGTAATTCCTCTACTTTCTCGCTTTTTATGGTTTTTTCCTTTAAACATCTCTCCTTCCTTTCTAAACAACTTTGGCTTTAAAAAACTCATTTTTTCTAATAAAAAACCTTGGTTTTTCTGTCTGGCGTCCTCAAACAAGCTGATTTCCTCCATAATCCCCTCATATTCCTTATATAAAGTCTCCACTCTCTTCTTATAACTTTCATTTAAAACTCTGAGATCCGAATCAACCCCTTGATGATTACCTTCTAATCCTTTAATCATTTCCTCTAATCTCCTCACTATCTTCATAATCGTATCACGATTTGTCAAATCACTATTGATCGCTACAGCCAAAAAAGGTTCATTCAATAATAAAAAGTTCATCAAATTCATGTTTTTCATAGTTTTTTTCTTGGCCTTGATTTTTCCCAAAGTCATTCGTTTTTCTACTAATTCTTCCCTATTATTCACATCCTTGGCTAATAAACTCTTAATTCCTGTATAACTTAGCTTCAAAGCCTCTAATAATTCGATAAAATCTTTATCAAAATTGGTTTTTTCCTTGAGTTTCGCATGGAAAAGCTCTGACTCGTTGATTTTCATATCAATTATCTGTTGTTTAGATCTTAATAATTTCTCTAATTCCTCCCCATTACTTTCAATTTCCTCTTCTAACATATATATATGTTTTGTGAGGCATTTTATCTCATATTCAAGAATTTCGCTCCGATTTTGAAGAGAATCTAACAAATCCTCCTTCTCATAAGCCTTTTTCTCATATCTCTGTTGATTTTCCTTCATTTCTTCTGATATTTCATTGGTAAATTCCTTTATCACTAGCATCAAATCCTTAAGAAAAGCATCTTCGTTGGGAAAAACAGAAGAAAATTCAAGGAAATCTTCAAAAAAATTAGAGGAATGAATAGAAAGATGAGGCGAATGTTGGATTGTAAATAGGGGAACGAACTGCAGAAATAAGATAAAGAAAATAGTCTGCAATTTTAACATGAAAACCGGCATTTTTCAAGACATGCGCCGCATCGAAGCTTTACAAATTAAAAAAAAATAGGTGTTTTTTGGTTTTTTATTCCCCTAAAAAAACTCGTTATTTGAAATAAAAAGTTTGGAAATTCTGATTTTTGAAAAGCTAAAAATCCTTTTTTTTTCTCTCGCACATGAAAAACCTTCTTTTTTGTTTGATTCTCTTCTTTTTCCTCTCAAAAGCCCAAATGGATGTGAATCCTGAGGACCCAAAGCTTCATGAATCTCATGAGCCTCATTATGTCGATGGGAAACATAATCCTGAGTATTTTCATTGAGAATTTAAGATAAAAAACCTTAAAAAATAAAAAAGACATGAACATTCTGAGCAGGAATTAAAGGAACATAAGGAAATCTTTGATAGTTATGATATTAATGAAGTTCTTATAATAAATTTAATAAAGCTTTATATATAAATGAAAGGATGGATTAATAGATCCTCAGGAAATCAGAGAAAGTCTTAGTGGAGTGACCGATGCTGAGGTTTTTTAATTAGAAAAAGTGGCTTTTTTACAGGGTTAATTTATTTTTTATGAGAAAAGTTGAGCGAATTGTTTGATTTCGCAGATAGAGATCAGGATGGAGCGATAAATTTCGAGGAATATCTGATAAATGCATTTGATTATGTCGAGGGAGATGAGATGAAAGAAACTGAAAAGCAAGAAATCTAATATAACAAATTAAAAATTTATTGAATATTGCAGTTTTCTCCGCATTTCTTCATAATTTTCATTGATATTTCTCTTGAATTTGCAATATATTTCAAAAACAAGGTCTGCTAGAGTAAAGAGTAGCCAAATCTTCAAAATTCGCCTTCACCCGTTGTTATATATAATGTTTTCAGGCTTATTAGATTATTGGTTTCTTCAGAAAAATTCAAGTTATTCCGTTCAAATTCCTTCATTTTCAAGGAAATTTTTGGTCAGGCAATATTTTGTTTTCCTTTATAATATAAACAAAATTTTTAATACAACAGATTCACTTTAAGGAATCTAATTTTTTAAAAAAAAATTATAAAAATTAAAAAAAAAAAAAAATTTTTAATTAAAACGTGATTTCACAAATCAAATGGAATTTCTAACTTAGAAATTCCAAAATTTGATATTTAATAAATTCCATAAAATTAATGAATCCTTATTAGACATATTTTACTCAGTTTCT
>Ga0302186_10003438_pt1 | contig 11590 bp, 7 predicted proteins | sample II_Bog_E1_2_FD_198782 | JGI IMG/M metagenome (GOLD analysis project Ga0302186, IMG submission 198782) | Peat permafrost microbial communities from Stordalen Mire near Abisko, Sweden - II_Bog_E1_1 | ecosystem: Environmental > Terrestrial > Soil > Wetlands > Peat | place: Sweden: Abisko, Stordalen...
TTTTATAATCATGGCATGTCTGATAATGAGAATGACAATGAGAATGAGAATGAGAATGAGAATGGCGATGAAAATGAAAATGGAAATGAAAATGACAATGACGATGAAAGACAAAATAATGTAGATTATATAGAGGATATACTTAAAAAAGAAAAGCAGTGTAATTGTCCAAATTGTAGGAATGAATCTGCTGTGGATTCTGATCCTAATCAAGATTCTGACTCGGATGAGTTAAATGATCCAAGAGACATGCCAAATAATAATGACAATCGTGTAAAACAACAAAAAGTCACAAATATGAACAAGTTATATATATGTTCTACAAAAACTGAGGATATGAATTTTGAAACAAATTCATTATTATGTACAATTGCTAATTTTGCATATGAATCTGGAGATTTAGAGGAAGCTGAACGTTATTATTTAGTTGCAATCGAAAAAGAGAGTTGGCCTGCAATGCGTAACTATGCAATCAGATTTTTATATGCAAGTAATTGTATTCCGGAAGCAATAAGTCTATTTGAAAGAGAAGCTGAATTATCTAAAAAAAGCTGCACATATTTAAATATTAGTCTTGCTTATGCAGATTTAAATAATAAGCGTGAAGTAAAAAGTAATTTAATAAAAGCGTTAGAACTTTTATGTAATACGTCGTCTGCACAACTTGTTACGGATGTATGTAATCAGTTAGTTCAACATTGTTCTTTAGTTGAATTGTATAATTTTATGTTACAAAATATAAAATTACATGAACCAAAAGAACAAAACAAATTTCTATTGAGACATATAGAAGAATTAGAGGCAGCGCAACCAATTGTACAAAAATTTAAACAAAAAATTGTAGCTCAGCTCAAATCAAATTATGAAGAATGCCCAATATGTTTAAACGAAAATATTGATGCAATTCCAACTGAGTGCGAACATTATTTTTGCACAAATTGTTATTGTATATTAAAAGATAATTGCCCAATATGTTGTAGGGAATTAGAAAAAACAACAACCAAATTAGAAAAGATTTTGATAAAGTAGGGTTTTATTTTAATGCCAAAATTTGGTTAATATTGTCATCAACAATGTCTTTTTTCGTGTCTTTACCTTCATTTAAGTTTGGAGATGTTTTATTTAAATAAAAATAAGGTGAAATTTCTCGAATTATTTCTTCTTTCAAAAATCCACTGTTTATAATATCAATCGCCTTATATGAAGAACGTTGTATGGCAGTTATTTTAAAACCTTCTGCAACAGTTATTTTTTTGAGTTTTGCAGGCACATCATCAATGTATTTTAATAATTCTTGTTTAATATGTTCTAACATTGGCTCGATAATAGATTTTCCAACACATTTACCTTTCATGTCATAAACCCAAGCTCCTTGGTTATTTTCGGATAGTGTTCGTGTAATGAAAGTACATCTTGAAACATCGGATCCCCAAAAAGAACGTTTTGACAAATCATCAGTTTTATAATATGTAACAATATATCCACTTAAATATTTAGAAAGCATGTTATCTTCATAGTAAGCTGCAATTGTAGTTGCTAAATCATTATCACCTGATTTAATTTTTGTATAATCCAACTGTTTTATATTTTCAATAGCAGGTGCATTTGGGTAATTTTTCATAATAAATGACAATGCACTCATAGATTTTGCAGCAGTTTCTGAATTTTGAGCCGCAATATTTCCAGCTTTTCCAACAAGAGATTTTAAATATTTAACTTCTTCTACAAGCCTTATATTTTCAGATATTTGAATTTTTTCAATCTTATTTTCAAGATATTTAATTTTTTCTGTTGCATTTGTAATCGAATATTTACAAGTAGTTCGTTTATGGCGATACATATTTGATTCATTCGTAAATTCTAATCCACAATCGTTGCACGAATATTTAGTTGTTGGAGTGTTTATTTTTTTTGAGTGTTTATTAGAACTCGTGTGGCGTTTAAAATTTCCACAATCAGTTGTTTCATAATTGCACGATTTGCAAAAATATTTGACCATAATTGATATGTATATAAATTATGTTTTATTTTTTTATATAATAAACATATATAATTTATTTTTACGGAAATAGGTCATATGATAGACTTTTTTAAAATTATGTCTACACATCATCTATTTGTGTAGGCTGTAATACATTTCGTTTAAAACATGTCAAAAAACTAGTCTTTTATATGACTAGTACTAGTCATATTGATCATTTTGATCTCTAATCTAACATTCATTTTATACTTGAAGATTAATAATTTTAACATGTCGTTATTTTAAAATGTATATAAGAGTCCAATATTTACATCAACATTAAAATCGTCTATATACACACATTCTATTTTATATCCTGTTAAAATAACATGTTGTGAGGGGCTTTATTTCTTTTATTTACATATTAGACGCTGTATGACATTCGTATTTTTTGTTTTTTTTGATTTTTCTAAAAAAATATGCAAAATATCAAAATTATATTTCGATCATACAATACTTTTTATCTATAATTATTGAAAAAATATACCAAATTTTTACAAGGCTTTCGCGAGCGATTTTTCCACACACAAGAATTAACATTATTCTTGTGTTGAGAATGATGAAAAATTAAAATTTTTCATAAAATTAACTAAATTTTGATTACGATTTTTGTGAATTGTGTATATATTATTCATTTTATATTTTTACTTCGAAATCGTACAATGTACGCCTTTTTAATAAAAGAATATAAGATCCTTCTTTGTGTAAGGTGTAATACATTTCATTCAAAAACATGTCAAAAAACTAGTCTTTTATATGACTAGTGCACGTCTCTACTGATCATCTTGATCATCAATCTATCACTCATTTTAGATTTAAAATTTAATAATTTTAACATGTCATTATTTTAAAATGTATATAAAAGACCAATATTTATATTTTTAATAAGATTGCCTGTATACATACATTTTATTTTTTGGTCTGTTAAAATGACATGTCGTTTTAGTGTTCTGACTGGTTACGTTTCTTTTCTTATGACATTGACACCTGTATGACATTCATATTTTTAATTATATATATTTAGAGTATACAGTACTTTTTATTTACAATTCTCAAAAAATTATACCATAATTTTATAAGGCTTTCGCGAGCGATTTTTAGTTTCCAATAAAATGAACTAAATTTTGGTTAAGATTTTAAATATTGTCACAAGCCAACACACCCTAAAAAATTGAAAACTAAAATCATAATTATGCTTATTAGTATTAAATATATATCATATATCACTAAAACGATACATAAAATGTTACGTAAAAATAGTGCAATTCTAACTACACCAGAACCAATTGTTCGTTGTAAAGCAACAATTCGTGTGCAAGGAATTACTCGACAATGTAACAAGACTTCAACTGACAAAAGTAAATATTGCGTTCATTGTTTAAAAACACAAACACGTGCGAGTTCTACAGATTCTACAAATAACAAAACACCTAAAGTCGCAAATAATATTAAATTAGATGAGAAGCCAATAAAAATAAACAAGGCTTTATCCAAAAGAAAAGTATCGCAGCAAACAACTGTTGATAAGACAAATGATTCAAGTACCAAAAAAATTACCACGGCAATGAAAAAACTTGATTTGAACAAGCAACCAGAATTAATTGACATAACAACACTGCCAGAACTCGTTGAATTGGTTGATACAATGAAAATATCTAACTCAATTGTTTTACCCAAATCAGCTGAAGTGTTAAAAAAATCTGAAATAGTTGAACCACCAGAAGAACTAATTAAACCATTGCAAGATATAAAATTAAACGATCAAACAAAGCACAACATAGTTGATTATTCAAAAATGTCATTTTATGAATTAGCTAATATGCTTGTTTGGGATATAAGTGATTTCGTAATGACAAAGATTGATTTTGATAAAATGGAACAATATTATGGTAAGCATAATGTTATTCAGATATTAAACTCGTTAAAAGATCCAAATTTAGAATCTAGTTTAGGAATACATTATCTTAGTTTAAAAAGCAATACAGATCATGTAGATAAATATTTGTCAAAATGCATTTCTGTCTAATTATTATTAGACATCTTTATTTATAAAAAAATGAAAATAATATGTATAAGCCAATAAACATTTATATAATTAAAGCATATATATGGATAGTTTACAACAAACAATAAATGGCAAAAATATATTGGTTTTGGATTTAGAAACTACGGGTTTTCCTGTTATAAAACCAGGATTCAATGTTGGCAATGACAAATACTATGATTATAAATTAGATAGCAAATATGAAGAGTCTCGAATAGTCCAAGTGGCGTGGGCATTTATCGAAAAATACAACAAGGCCAAAATTGATTTAACAGAAACAAAATCTTTTTTAAGAAAACCAACTGATTTCAATAATGTGCCAAATTCCAATATTCATGGAATTACAACAGAACAAGTATTTACAGATGGGTTAATTTTAAGCAAAATTGTAAATGATAATGGACTTGGTGCTGCAATAAAAAAAGCTGATTATATCATTGCGCATAACGGTTATTTTGATATTTTTATTTTGTTGAATGAATTTAATCGTATCAAATTTAATTCATGTGTAGAAAAATTAGTTAGTATTGTTGAAAATGATGCATTAATTTGTACAGGAGAATTAGGTCGGGATGTGTGTAAATTAGAATGTAAGCCTAGCAAATATTTTAATTATAAAATGCCAAAATTAGAAGAATTATACTTTCATTATTATAAGTTGAATCCAGAAAATAGACATGATGCGAAATCCGATGTTAATTCAATATTGGAAATTCTTAAAAAAATATAGCGCACCTAACTAACTTTTTTTATATATAAAGAACTCGAGTTTATCATGACTTAAAGATATGAGTATTATAATATATTGGGTCTGTAGTATAGTGGTAGTACAGTTGATTTGGAATCAACAAATCCGTGTTCAATTCACGGCAGACCCTTTAGTTTAGATTGCTATTATTAACATAAAAATAGCAATTATTTATTTAAATTCATCAATACTTACCAATGTATTTATAATTTCAAAATAGTCATTATTTTCTATTTTATACAAGTGACGCTTTATAGTCATTTTATTTTTAATATCATAATTTAATTTTCCTAATTTATAACATATGTTGATTCTAATATTTTTGTCTTGTGCAATGTTTTCTTTAAAAACAATTCCAAAATGTATTTCATAATACAAATGTGCAAATACTGGAAAAGGTATTGATTTTGTAAAAGACATTGATCCACTTGTATCATTAAATACTTTTAGTTTTGTATTTGGTAATATTGAAAAATATGCATGGTCAAATACTTTATTCAAGTATTCTGCGTCATCACATTCTAATCTCCATTCAACATCATACATAGCATCATTTCGATAAAAAATATAGTCAAATATGTTTTGTTTTTTGTTCATATTATGCGAGCCAAGAATTAGATTTATTTCATTTAATTGTTCAGAATCATAATTAGATAATTTTAAAATATTGTGGAAATATGTATAGTTTTGTTGAATGTTGTTGATTGACATGAGTATGTTTTTTAAATTAAAATAATATATCAGCCTATTATTATCATAGTTATTATTGTCTTATTGTGTAATATTCATTTTTTTATTAAAAAAATTGATATTTTGATTATTTCAACAGTGCATTCATGTTTTGAACAGTATAACTATCTTTTTAGATATTCTGCCATGAGTACTTCTTCTGTCGCACGAACTACCCAAACAGGATTATTTGTCCCAGCCCCAAATCAAAAACTAGCTATTTTTCCCAACACAATTTGTGTTGATTTTATTACAACACTCGAAAAAAAAAGTGTGTGTAATTCAGATAATTATTCTAGTTTGGATATAGAATTTGAAGCATTGTCACAATTACACGAAAAAGACGGTGTTTTTGAACATAATGATGTTGCAAACATTCCAAAAGACCGTTATTTAAATATAAAAGTATTTGAGTCAACACGGGTAAAATTACAAAGTGAAATTGGCTTAGACAATAACAAAATAAAAAATACAGATTATATTAATGCATCACATATCAAGTCGTGTTATTCAAATGTACAAACACATTATATTGCAACTCAGGCACCAATACCATCAACAATACCAGATTTTTGGCGAATGATATTTGAACAAAATATTAATTTGATTGTGATGTTGACAAAGGAAATCGAAAATGATAAAACAAACAAACCTATAAAAAAAGCAACTGCGTATTGGCCAACACAACCAAATATTGTATACAGCTCAGGACTGTTTTATATAAAATTAGTTAGTATTACATATCCCAATTCCGAAATTATTGAGCGTAAAATTTTATTGATTCATAGAATACATGGGACAGAACACCAAATAACACACATTCAATATACTGGTTGGCCAGATCACGGTGCTCCATCTGATTTAAAATCATATTTATCCCTGCTTGAAATTGTCGATTCAAATAAAAAAACAGATAGCCCAATTGTTGTTCAGTGTTCAGCTGGTGTTGGTAGAACTGGTACATTTTGTGCAATAGACATTATATTAGCTTTTTTACACGAATATAATAAAAGTGAGACATATGAACTAAATGTGTTTGACGTTGTAAATTATTTACGATACTGTAGACCAAATATGGTACAGTCAATTGATCAGTACAAATTTATATATAGTGTTGTGGCGAACTACATAAAAATCCAAACTGAATTATCAAATTTAAAAGATATAATCTTATAAACAAAAAGTTATTTTATTTTCTGATACCATTAACCATATTTGTCATTGAATCATATCTCAACATTGATGACTTTATTTCAATCAATCCAGATCGATTACTATCTAAAATTCGTAAATCACTTAAAACAGACTGTGTACCATAATATGGGTGCTTTGCTACAACATCATTAAAATTATGCCCTAACGTAATACATTCAATGTAATTTACAAGCATAACGTGGTGTTTGTCCAATACAAAAGAATACACTGAATCTGTATTAATTATATACTCGAATGTTGTTGTGTTTTTAAATTGTTCTATCGAACTAACTGCACTCGGAAACATCCATTTTTCATTTAATCTAACTGGGTGCCAGGGTGTTATAATTAATCCAGAATCAAATTGTATAACATCTGCTTGATTATTGGTGCAGATAGATTTGACAACATATTGCACGGTTGCTGGGCCATAAGGAGTTTGAACCATATCACCTTTTCTAATTTGCCCAACCTCTTTCTGAGATTGATTTGCCATCATCACAGTGCATTTAGGATGTATACAGACATTTCCTGAATTATGATAAGATCTCATAGAATGTACAATTTTTGTTTTTGCAGTTGCTAAAGATGGTTTGGGTGCTGGCAATGTGATAAAAATATTATCTAGTTCAACACGTAATTTTTTAAATAGTTCACCGCCATAATGTTGAACGCCTGGATCTTTAAAATTATTACACATTTGTTTTAAATGTGACCGTGTTAACGATAATAAGTAGTGCTTACCCCAACGTTTAAACCAATCTTGACGCGATAATGCTTGTACAACTTGGGTCGCAACATCAAATAACAAATCTTCGACAAATTTATTATTTGGATAGCATTCAAGCAATACATTTAAAACATCTTTAATTTTAATAATATTTTCATTTGCTTTATCAAAATCATTAATAATGCCATAATTAATTGCTTCTCGAATTTTAAATATTGTTTCTAATCGTTGATGATGTATGTCTAAATTTTCTTTCCCATTATTATCATTTGAGTCTTTATATAAAATATTTTTACGTGTGATTGTAATTTGGTTTATATTTTTATCATACAAAGGTTTGTAAATAACATTTATGTTTAAAAATGGTGTCTCAATAGTATGGTTTTCTGTTTTAATCACTAAATCTATACTTTGTCCACTGGTGATTGACCCTAAATTCCAATGAATTTTGCCATTTTCTTTTATAGAATCATACGATTCAATAATAGTTGTGTTGTTTATTGGTTCAATTTCTAAAATACAGTTTGTAGCAATAGACGATAGCACATTTGCAACAGCATTTACAAATATTGTTCCCACAAATCCACCATCCGGAATAAAACAGTACATACCATTTGCAACTTTTGCAATATCCTCTAACAATATTGAATCTAAATTATATCCAAATCCAAATGTATTAATTGAACATTGTGCATTCTTTGTTTTTAAATAAGATTCGATTGTTGGTAAATAGCCACGGGGTGGATCAACATTTGGTGATCCGTCAGTTAAGACAAACATAACTGAATTTGTATTTGTGTTTGCATTTGCATTTGCATTTGATGACAACACATCAATCCCGGTTTTAATTCCATCCCATAAATTAGTTGTACCATCTGGTCTTAATTCATCAAGTTTTGCAATAACTCTTTGTTTATTTATTTGATTCATTTTAGTAAGCTCAAATACTATACTTGCATTTGTCGAAAACGTGATTAGCGAAAAATTATCATTCTCATTTAATCCACTAACAATGGTTCTAATAGCATGCTTAACTAAATCCAATTGCGACAAACCATTTTTTTCTTGTTGGTGTTGTTCATCCTGCACTGATACTTCGGTGCACATTGAACCAGACACATCAATAACACAACAAATATTTATTGGTGCGCGCATTTTAGATTCGTCTGGTCTAATCGATATATGAGAATAGTTTTTGTAGGAATTAATTACAAGTTCTATTTTTGGATCTTTGTCAACTATCTCTTTTTCTAAATCATCGTTATCCGAATCATCGTTATCCGAATCGTTATCAGAATCAACTTCTATTTCTATCATATCTTTGTCTGGATTATTTTTTAATTTTATATATTCATTTATTGCATCTTGCAATGCTCTATTTGGTACTAAATTTTCTTTTGTGAGTACATTGCGTGTAACTGGTGATGTTGTATTTTTTGATAACCATTCTTCGATCGATTTTCTTTCGTATGTATTTCCTTCGTGATCAATAACTGGATCTGACATTATATTCATGGATATAGGGCATATAAATTGTAACGGTGTATCCATTTTAAATAAGTATAGTTGTATAGAAAAATAAAATAAATAACCATACATTCAACTGATTAAATAATCAATTTTTTAAGATAGTAAATAATTATAAAAAAATTGATCGTTATAATTATATAGTTGAATAATAATGATAATGAGATATCGATTTAGACCCAATTATAATACAATGTCAAATAGTGATATTGATGTAATATGCAATGAAATTATGTCTTCTTTGGAAACTGATTTAGGAGAAGATAAAAAAATTCTTGCAGTGTTGGAAGATTTGTTTACAAATATCAAGTTAGAAAATAAACAAATTATTTATGTCAAAGATTTAGAGGGATGGATATTTTCCTGTCCGCATTGTTTAGGTCAAGTATTTGTAAAAGTTCATGAAATTAATTGTCAAATATTTCGACATGGAATGTACAAGTTAGATGGTGGGCAACTGCCACCACATTTACCGAAATCAGAATGTGTGCGATTAATCGAAACAAATCAAATTGAAGGCTGTGCTAAACCATTTAAATTTAATGGTGAAACAGTTGAAATATGTGACTATATTTAAAAAGTCACATATATGACTATATTTAAAAAATTGATTTATTAAATATATAATGGTATTGTATAAATAAATCGCTATTATAGATTTAGATATAGTAATTATAGAATAGATGAAGGCATTTAGCGATAGTATTTTGAATATTTTTGGTATCAATACCAATGAAAACAAATATGAAAATTATAAAAAATCTTTAGATGTTGATTATTTTTCAGCTTTAAATATGGGCAATTTGGATAAAATTATGGAAAATATTAATATGGCAAAACATGAGTGGATAAGTGCAAATTTTGTTCAATTATTAAATATAATTGAACAAAAAGAAGAAATAACGCTTGAGAAAATTTTATCAGACAAGTTTGATAAATATATTTTGTTTCAAAAACAACACATGGATATATTTTGTTGTGTGTATTTTAGTTTTGGATTAGGTAGTTCTTTTAGTAATGATCAAAGGGAAATTTATGAGGTCTGGAAATTATATTTACATACAAAATTTGGCCAATTAAATGTTAAACAACCAAGTGTTGACTTTTGGACAAATTTACAAACTAAATCAAAATCAAGCGCAATTCGCGTGCTGAATTATGATTTTGATTTGTTTAAAGCTGTTGTAAAATCTGAATTAGAAACAGAAACAGTAAATTCTGAATTTATTTGTACAAATTTAGTAAATATTATACTATTTGATAATAATAAAACTTTTGTACAAACAAAGAGCAATTTACTAAAAATGGCTTATATAAATTTTATAAAACCATATTTATCAAAAACACAATTATCATTACTGATTAATGAATTAATAATGATATGTTATTACAAAACACAAGTAAATAGGCTTGGTGACTTTAGACCAAATTTTATTGATGCAATTTTACCGCATGATTTTTCACCATATTTTGCAGATTGCAAGTTAGATGTTAGAAAATTATGTTGTGATATATTTTTAAATTCAGAAATTACAACAGACACACAAGATAAATATCTACAAATATTAGATATTTATGAAATACAGACATATCTAAAACATGATTCGAGTTTTGTACGAATGTATTTAGAACATGCAATCAAAAACAATTTAGACATTGTTTTTAATAAATTATTGCCATTTTTTAAAGAAAAGAACTTGACAATTAATAATAAAATAAATGCTTTCCACTATGCTAATTTTTATAATAATCTTAATCAAATCGAAACATTGAAAGAATATTGTAAAGAACCCGGGTATGACTTTGATTCTTATCAAAGTACGAAATTTTTGACAGGGTTGGTACCAACGCAAATTGGTGGCGCGTGCAATATAACTTTTAACACAAATGTTTCACCAAATGCAATTCTTATATATGTCAATTATAATTCCGCTGACAATTTAATATTGCTTGGTTCAGATAATGAAACGGTATATTTTATGTATTCTGCAATAACAAGTGGAATCAAAACAATGTCTGCTACTATGCAAACATATACATTTCCACCAACAATTCAGAATATTGAATTAGTAAAATTAGAACATGAATCGAATCCAAAAATATTCAATTCTGGATTCGAAACAAATAAAAAAATAAATGGAATCGAAAAAGTAACTTCTACATTATTTCATCATTATTTAGATGATGAAATCAAAATTTATAATTTTTCAAATCAAAAATTAAGAAAATTATATTTAGAAGATGCTGACAAATCGTATAATTTTGTATCCACTTCGGCAATTATTACAGACTGTTCACCATGGGGTGAGGGTTACACTGATATCAGTTTGTTTGGTGGATTTTTTGGTCAAAAAATAAGAACCATTCCAAACATCACAGAAGAATTATTAAATAATTATGGATTTACACAAATTTCAGGATTCAATAATGGCATTCAAAATTATAGCATTTGGAACCACCCAAAACTACAAGCAAATAACTGGTATTTGTATCAACATGAACAACTTGATTTCGGTATAAACCTTAATGAATTGGATGAACTAGGAATTAACAACGAAATGCAGTCAGGTATCGTGTATAAAGGAAATGAGCTACGTA
>Ga0302186_10003440_pt1 | contig 11588 bp, 10 predicted proteins | sample II_Bog_E1_2_FD_198782 | JGI IMG/M metagenome (GOLD analysis project Ga0302186, IMG submission 198782) | Peat permafrost microbial communities from Stordalen Mire near Abisko, Sweden - II_Bog_E1_1 | ecosystem: Environmental > Terrestrial > Soil > Wetlands > Peat | place: Sweden: Abisko...
GGAGGATTTAAAATAATATTACAAATATACAGCTATCATACAGAATTAAAACTAAAATAAGGAAGAAAAGTTCAACTAAGAAATAAATCCCATCGGTTCAATAAGTGAATTTTTATTGAGTAAGCCATATGTTTACCCGAACGTGCAGAATACAATAAATATTGAGCTTAAAGGTTTTAATGTTCGGCTTAATTAAACTGTAAATCACTGTTATCATTCATAATTTTCGCAAATAAATTTCTTTCTTTATTCAATTCATTCTCATTTGGAATCAAAAAAAGTATATATAATGATTTATGTATTTTATAAAATGAAATCATTAAAGGATATTTTTTTCTTATGGCTAATAAGGTTTCCTTTCCTCCAAAAAAGATATCTACCGGGACATCTTCACCATATCTTATAGACAAATCTTTTATCAATAAATAATAACTTATAAAGTTTTTATTATAAATATCCGTTTGCATATCTTTGGTATTTCCATATAAGCTAAAAATTATATTATCAACCTTATTAATTTCTTCAGCTTTAATTGAAAAATCATATGCTTTTGATGACATTACATGATATAGATGCATAGTTGTTTCACTGGAATATTCATCTCGATACTTTATAAGTTGTTTTAATGGAATATCTTTATTCAAATCAATCTTTACGAAGGTGATTATATATTTATTCCTATATTCAAAACTTCTAATTTCATTTCTATAGTTACTTTTTATGACTTCAGTTATTTTCATATTTTTCAATTCTTTTGCTTTGAAAAGCAAAGAATCTTCTTTGTCGAATTTGCCTTTGTAAAGATATATGCTATCGAAAGAATGGTTAGTTGAGATTGCTGATTTAACACATCTTATAATTAAAGAAGAGAATCCTAAAAATAAAAAAGACACTACTATAATTCTTCCTTTTGTTGTCCTTTTCATAGTTTATATCTTAAATATATTTATTAATTATTGAACTAAACTCATTTAAAGTTTATCTTCTTCACCTTATACCCCATTTCGAGTAATATCTCTGCAATCTTTACCCTGAAATCGCCCTGTACCAGTATTTCCCCATCACGTGAAGAACCGCCGGCACCACATTTTATTTTCAGTGTTTTGGCAAGTTCTTTCAATTCACTGTCCATTCCCTGAAATTCGGTTACCAGAGTAGCTGTTTTACCTTTGCGTTTGTCCAGTTCTACCCGTAAAGGTTCTGCCTGACGTTTTTTTGCCGGTTTCAGTATTGTTTCAGCAGGTGTTTCTTTTACCTGCGGGACTTCTTTTTTTAGTTCATTGAGCTTATCTTTCCAATCCATAATACTAATTTATAATGCATAATTCACAATTCATAATTAAAAGAATCCATTGTATTCTATTCATTATCCAGATTTTCTTCTGATGATTTTAGAATTGCAGTTAATATTTTTATTAATTCTACACAATCATTGTCTAAACTATCATATTGTTTTTGATCTATATAATCTGTTGCAACTAATAATTCCAACCAATATTCACTTTCACTTGATTCTTTAAGCGCAATATTCATCTTTGCCCTAAAATCCTTTATGCTTTGGCCTCTTATTGCTTCCTTTATATTCGCACCAATACTTGTACCACTATGAAGCAATTGTTTAGACAGGTCATATTCTTTCTTTTCATTTTTCAGGTATTGATTCAAACGAATAATTCTTATTGCAAAAGCTTTGCTTTTATCTACAATGACATTTCCAGTTTGCTTCATTTCTTTCAATTATGAATTTTGAATTATGAATTATGAATTAATTTAAAGAATTCCCAAATAATTATTCCTCCGGTCACACTTACATTCAGCGAATGTTTGGTACCGAATTGCGGTATTTCAATGCAACCATCGCAGGCGTCGACCACACTTTGCTGAACCCCTTTTACTTCGTTACCAAGGATCACAGCATACTTCTTTGAGGCATCCAGTTTCAGGTCGGGAAGCTTTGTACTTCCTTGTGCCTGTTCGATAGCAAAGACTATATATCCCTGAGCTTTTAACTCTGCCATCGCCACATGGGTATCTTCAAAATGCTTCCAATCAACTGTATTTTCAGCACCCAGAGCCGTTTTATGTATTTCGGCATGAGGAGGTGTACTGGTAATGCCACACAGGTAAACAGCTTCAACCAGGAAAGCATCGGCTGTACGGAACACAGACCCTACGTTATGCAGACTTCTCACATTATCGAGTACTACCACGAGGGGAGTTTTAGTTTGTTCTTTGAATTCCTCGATAGTGAGGCGATTCATTTCGGTTATTTTAAGTTTCTTCATAACTACTAATTACACGAATTCAATACGAATTTATACGAATTTCGATTTTCAAATATCAACATATTATCACATCAACAAATTATATCTTCAACAAATTATTAAATTATCTCATCAACACATTATCACATCAACTCATCGACACATTATCACATCATCTCATCATTTTAACGCAAGGATTGCCCGTTCAATGATGGTGTCGATGCCATTTGCCTGATCGGCAGCAGTCAAAGCAACAGAGATTGTAGGATCAATACCGAATTCAATATTTTCCATCGCTGTATTATACATTGGGGATGAAGAGAAACGAACCAGCCAACCGTTTGGGAGTTCGCTCGAAAGTGGCAGTCCGCCACCGCCGCCGGTTTTATCCCCGACTATAATGGCATTGGGAGCCTGAGTCATGCGGTTTACAAAGTCATTCGTGGCGCTGAATGACATCCTGTTGGTGAGTATTGCCACAGGTCGTTGCCATTGAATGGTTGGATGAGCAGGAGTAACAATTTCAACAGGGCTTGAAAAATCGGAATGACCATCCCCTGTTTTATGACGGATATATCCTGTAACGGTTGTTTTCTTGAAGAAATAGGAAGCCATCTGTTTAGAATAGTCCAACGACCCACCGCCATTATCACGCACATCGATAATCAGGGCATGACAGGTTGAAAAAGAGTTCAGTATATATGCCATGTTATCATCTGAAAACGGATCTTCAAAGCTCCCGTAATAAATATATCCAATCTGACCGTTATTAATTTTTCCATAGTTTAATGCTCCGGCAATGCCATAATTTTCACCCAGATAGCGGGAAGTGTAAATGAGCGGGGAACTGAAATTTGATGGATAGTCGAGGTACCAGTCCCAGTAACGGCTTACATTAAAATCAGAATAAAGATTTACATGACCATCTTTTAATTCATCCAGCATTTGGCCCATTAAATTAAAGAATGGAATCTCACCAGAAACAGAAGGAATCTGTTGGTGATAAACTGTATAAATTGAATCCCAGTTGATATGTTTGTAATCGAGGTAACAATAGCGGGTATCTATAATATTCCACAGAGCCTGGAAGTTACCTTCGTTGGTGTTGGGTTGCATTGCCGGTTCATTCATACACGAAGGGAACAAAACAACAGCTAACAATATTGAAAAAATAGTTTTTCTCATACACTTAAATCTTTAAACATGAATCGATATTCATTTTATTCGTTGGGTGAAATAAAATTCAGAGGGGCTTTTCTCTTACGTCCTCCAAAACAAACCCTGTCAAAAGTAGTTGCAATGATCAAACTCAATTCATTCCGGCTGAAAACCATATCGTTTGCAGAATATTGCAGAGTCTGATACTTTATTCCGGCTTGCCAGACAGAACGTTTAAAAGGTACTTCTATGGTTAGTTTCGGATTAATACCCCGCCTGTTGATGATTGAACTCAGGTGTGAGATATTTGACAGATTACCCAATTCAAACATTTCATAATAGGATGCCCCTTCTAAGGGTACATACATCCACCCTATTAAGGGAGTTTCAACTGAAAGTTGCAGTTTTAACGTTCGTCTGTGTAAAACAATATCGTATATCGCTACTCCCGATAAGTTCAGGTTAGTTGCCAGATCAACATTTCCGGGGTTATTAATATTCCGTGCCACATCTTTATACCCTAAATCAATGTCGCAACTGCCTCCTGCTAAAATGACCAGACCTTTCATTGGACGAAAATGATAGTTTATTCCCCAGTTGTAATTCATTTCCAGATAAGTCATTGAACTTGTCTGAGCCGGATTTAAAAGGAGCCCGGCTTCCAGGATAAACCTGCTTTGCTTCGAAACATTTGAGTTATCTAAGGACAATAACCTGCGACTGTCATTTTCAAATTGAATGCCATTACCTGAATAGGTCAGAGGTGAAAGATACGGGTCAGTCAGATTAAGAAAGGAAAATCCGACTGAATTCGTATTAGTGGTCAATAAGTACTTTTGATCATCAGCATTCTGAGCTGAAAGGAAAGAATTGAAAAGTATTGCCAACCCAAGAATTAGGAGTTTATTCATTTGAACAATTGCATTTAACCTGATTATGTTGCAAAAATAACTAAAAAGTTTCAGATTGAAGCTGAATCCAATTATTCAAACACATTTGATTTGAAAGTTATGGATTGTTGTTATAACCGGTAAATACAGAAATAATTGTATATATTTGTTGCAACAAAAAACTATTTGTTTGTCTGATCAATCCCTGACAGGGGAATTATCACTTTTCTTTTAATGTAAATGCAACGATTTATCAAATCTTTGCATCTATAAAATATCATGCAATCATACATCAACAAATGAAAAAGTGTACACTGAAACTTTATGACAAAATCATCTCCGCGATCTTGTTTTCGACTGTCATCCTATTATCATGTAAACCGGACGAACCGGTTCCTGCCTACGGGGTAGAACCTATGTACGGTGTAGTAAAGCCCAAAAATATTTCTATTAATAAAGTTCAACAAACCTCAAACCGTTTACCAAATGAAAAAACTTATCATTAAATCGTTTGACAATTTTTTAATTTGTATTCTCGGACTTATTGGGTTCTTAACCGGCTGTAGTGTCATCAATCCGCCTCTTGTTGAATATGGTACACCCCATGTTGATTATGAGATTAAAGGGACAGTTACCGACAGTCTTACGGCAGCACCTGTTCAAAATGCAAGAATCATTATTTCGCAAACCTCTAACGTTGGAGATTTAACTGCACCACGTATTGATACACTTGCACTAAAAGAAACCGATAGTACCGGAAAATATGATATTCAGATTCAGGATTTTCCTTCAGATAGTATCACTTTTCAGGTAACCGTTGTTGACATTGATGGGACGGCAAATGGGGGTGATTTTGTTTCACAGGAGAAGGATGTATTGTTCAAACAATCCGATCTGACGGGGGCTAATGGTTGGTATAATGGGACAGCAGTAAAAATAATTGATTTCAAACTCAAAAAGAAATAAGTCAAGTGGACATTAAAAAGAAAATAATCCTTTCTCTCTTTCAGCAACATAAAAGAAATCAAAGTAAGATCCATGAACTTACCTACCTGTTTTGGGAATGTACACTTCGTTGCAATCTGAATTGCATACATTGTGGCAGCGATTGTTCGAAAGAAGCCCTGTCACCTGACATGCCTGGGGAGGATTTTTTAAAAGTACTTGATTCTATCACTCCACATGTCAATCCACACAAAACAATGGTTGTACTTACCGGTGGCGAACCACTCATGCGGAAAGATCTTGAAAAATGCGGTGAAGAGATTTACAAACGTGGTTATCCGTGGGGTATGGTTACGAATGGGTTCGGACTTACGGCTGAACGATTCAATTCATTATTGAAAGCCGGTTTGCGCTCTATAACCATAAGTCTGGATGGGCTTAATCCTGAAACTCATGATTGGTTTCGGGGGAAAAGCGGTTCGTGGGAAAAAGCCATTCAAGCCATAGAGGGGGTTGTTGCAACCGGGGATTTGATGTACGACATTGTCACTTGTGTGAATAAACGGAATATTGATGATCTGGAAGCAATAAGGGATTTATTCATTAGTAAGGGCGTAAAACGTTGGCGATTGTTCACTGTTTTCCCAAAAGGACGTGCTAAAGATAATCCATTGCTTCAACTTTCAAAACAGGATTTTATCCGTTTAATGGAATTTATCAAACAGACCAGGAAAGAAGGAAAAATCAAAGCTTCATACGGATGTGAAGGGTTTCTGGGGGATTATGAGTTGGAAGTGCGTGACAGTCCGTTTTTTTGCCAGGCAGGAATTCATATCGGTTCGGTTTTGGTTGATGGCTCCATCAGTGCATGTCCCAGCTTACGAGCAGATTATATTCAGGGCAATATTTACACCGACGATTTTTGGACAGTATGGAACGGGCGGTATCAGAATATGCGAGACCGGTCATGGACACGAACAGGGAAATGTGCTACCTGCAAATCGTATAAATACTGTGAAGGGAACGGCCTTCATCTTCGCGATGAGAATTCGGGAGAACTGCTGTGTTGTCATATGGAAATGCTGGAACAATAGCACATTTACAATTTATTCATTTACAATTGAACATTAACCGGACTTGTTTTATATTAAGCCTAAAATGTCGTATATTATAGGGCATTGTCTAACCCCCGATAGCCCCCGATAGCTATCGGGGCGTGATCTTTTACGGTTTGACGCATTGCTAACAAATCGACATAACTTGATCAACATAACATCAGGAGAATTGATCTGTTTAAAAATAAGCAAATAAGGGTAGGTTGTGGGGTGTATGGTTTTCTACTAAGTCCCCCACGATCAGAGATCGAACATCAAGATAGATAACTGTGAAGGGCTGAAAATGGCAATTTGCTAATCCTTGATTAGCAACACTTTGCAAAGAGTTATATAGTAGGGTAAAAAACAAAATAATGTTTTGAATATAAGGAATTTACATATTTTCTGATTTTACGCATTAGTACTCTTGATATAGTAAATCTAAAATGTCCTACAATCCATTCGACTATCCTAAATAATCAAGATTTACAGGGCGGCGTCTAACCGTTTCTTTTACGGTTTGACGCATTACTTACCAGACATAATTTGATTAACTTAATCCTGGTTATAGCGTTTAAATAACCAATTAACCAATCAAAATAGGCTTATCAACCCTGAACGCAGAACACGGAACACGGAACGCGGAACACGGAACGCGGAACGCGGAACCCTGAACGCGGAACGCGGAACAAGGAACGCGGAACGCGGAACAATGAAAACTTTACTCATGCCAGTCGCCATTCTCTTTAATCAAATCAATCAGTTTATCTACGGCTTCGTCTTCGTGTATATTACGTTGAATACAATCTTTTTTCTTGTAAAGGCTTACTTTTCCACGACCGGCACCTACGTACCCATAATCGGCATCAGCCATTTCGCCGGGTCCGTTTACAATGCATCCCATAATACCTATCTTTAACCCTTTCAGGTGGGAAGTTTGTTCTTTTACCTTTGCAATTACTGTTTGCAGGTCAAACATCGTTCGTCCGCAACCAGGGCATGAAATAAACTCGGTTTTAGAGACGCGAACCCTTGAAGCCTGCAAAATACCAAAGGCTACAGAATTCAACTTTTCCACTGAAATACCTCCTTTATTTTCAATCATAATTCCATCACCAAATCCGTCAATAAACATTACACCTAAATCGGCAGCCGCTTTTATCTGGATAAATTGCAAATCAATTTCGGAATATTCCCTGCACAGAATAACCGGTACAGTACAATCGACATTCAACAGGGTGTGAAAAAAGGCACGTTGTTCCCCTACTCCGTTTTTATGGTTGGTTTGCAGTAAAATAACCAGATCATTTCGTCCGTTTATCTTTCCTAACAGCGATGGCGTAAGTTCCCGGTAAGTCATTTTAAGCATCTTCATTTCCGATGAATAGTGTTCAAGCAATTTAAATTCTTTCACAGAATAAACCGGGAATATCAACCCTTCGGTGTTTTGCAGTTTATTCCCTGACAAAATATAGTCCGGAACAAGGCCGGAATGACCATCGGCAGAAGCAATTACCACAGGAACATTCATCCCTCCGATATTCCCGACAGCATTTGTTTTTCTTCGGCAATACTCAAATCCTGAATACACTTTATTTTCGATTGCTTCAATCGGAGCATGATTTATCCGTTCAGAAATATAAGATATAAGTTGCTTTGCCACCGGTATTTCAGCTTCGGGTTCTTCACTCAGTGAAACACGAATTGTATCACCAATACCATCAGCCAGTAAAGCTCCGATTCCAACAGCCGATTTAATGCGCCCGTCTTCACCATCCCCTGCTTCGGTAACACCTAAATGCAAAGGAAAATGTAGTCCTTCTTTGTCCATTACATCAACCAACATTCTGACTGTTTGTACCATTAACACTGTGTTGGACGTTTTCATTGATATGACAACATTCCTGAAGTTTTCAGCTTTGCATATTCTAAGGAATTCCATGCATGATTCAACCATTCCCCGTGGAGTATCACCATACCGGTTCATGATTCGTTCACTCAACGAGCCATGATTTACACCAATACGAATGGCAGTATGGTATTTCTTACAAATATCCAGGAAGGGAATGAAACGTGAACGGATTTTTTCATATTCCTGTTCATATTCTTCAATCGTGTAATCGGAAGGATCTCCTGTCTTTACACCAGCTACATAATTTCCCGGATTAATGCGAACTTTCTCAACAGAAATAGCTGCTACATCGGCAGCATTGGCATTAAAATGGATATCAGCAACCAGGGGGACATCACATCCTTGTTGGCGTAAAGCATCATGAATAAGTTTTAGATTCTCAGCTTCACGGACTCCCTGAGCTGTAAAACGTACCAACTCTCCTCCGGCAGCTACAATCCGTTTGCACTGAGCCACAGAATTGAGGATATCATTTGTATTGGTATTTGCCATCGACTGAACTCGAACAGGATGGTTTCCACCCATCAACAGATTTCCAATCCGAATTGTATCGGATGGACACCGGTAATAATTAAAAGGATCTATTTTCCACATGATGAGGATTTAATAAATTAGAATGAATAAATGGTTTGCAAAAATACTCTTTTTAGATAGAGAAACGAATAGATTGCAAAAATGTTGATCGAAAAGTGAATTATAAGCGTTTAAAATAACAGAACCAAAAAAGGGATAATGAATATACTAAAAATTATTAATGGATATAAATGAATATTCTCAATGAACCCTAAGGAGACCCAAAGGTGACTCCGAGGGAAGTCCAAGGGAACTCCTTGTTATAAATCCAGTAAAATATGTAAATAATTACAAATAAATAATAGCGCAAATTGACTTATTGCAATCTTCCTAAGGCTTTGTCCCTTCAGGATGTCACTCTGTGCTAGTATATAGTGGAATTTCAGCCCGAAAACCAGTAATTTATAAGATTAATTGTTGATTTGCATGACGGCTATACCCCTTTACAGGCAGTGTAAAAAACCAAAATTGAAAATGATAAAACTATTAAATTTAAGCCTGTAGTTGAAATAAGGCAATAAGGTTAAGATAATTTTGTTAATATTTCTACTAAGGGTGATAAACAAAAATATGGTACATTCCGGTTTATCGGAAAGGTTTATTTCTTAAAAACCTTATTTTCAGATATTAAACCTTAATAGAGAACCAATGAGTACTAACCCCAACCTTATTACCTTATTAAAAAAAGCATCAACTATCAATTTGGAAGTAAGAAATTCTATTAATTTCATTTTTACAAAGCCCCTTTAGAGTTTGTGTAAAAAGAGATTTGAAAATTGAATATTCTTACAATATGAAACTGGAAAACTAATAAGGGTAATAAGGGCAAGATATTTTTACTTAACATTTCTACTAAGGGTGAAAAAACAAAAATAAGGTTTTTATTTAATACCCTTATTATTAGATATTAAACATTACTATAAAACCGAATCACTTAGGATTAAAACCTTATTCCTTTATTTTAAAATTAATGACCAACTTTCAATTTGTAAGTTGTAATTTAGAATTGATTCATTTTTACACAGCCTGTTTAGGGGCTTGGGGCAAATTATTTCAAGGGAAACAGGGAGTATGATAAGCTGATCAAATAGCAATTAAAAGTTGACTTATCATGATTCCGGGTATTCAGGAGGAGTCGTTTAAGAGCTTAAGGAACTGAATTTTAAAAATTATAAAGCTATAAAAACTAAAACATTAGAACAATTATTCTTATTATTTACTAATTTTGCATTCTAAATAATACGTTGTTTCATGATTGAATTGATTAATTTGAGCTGGATCATAGCTTTTCTGGCTGTAATTGTCTTGCTTATAGTTCCCGTAAGTATTAAGGCTTCAACTGCAGCATTTGCCGTTGTGGTTATTGCAATAACTACAAGTTGGCCGGCCATACTGGCATTGAGCGGACAAGCGGTCAGTTTTACTTTTTACGGGGGAAGTATTATGGGTGACATACTCATTCGAATCGATGAACTGTCAGCATGGTTTATTCTTATCATCAATTTCACATGCATTACAGGTATATTTTATGGCAAGGGTTATTTAAAAGCATACGATAATCCTTCCAAAAAGCTAAGTATGCATTGGATTTTATTTATTCTGTTTCAACTCTCCATGGTGTGGGTATGTATGATTCAACATGGACTTTTATTTCTTATTGTCTGGGAAATAATGTCTTTGTCATCGATGATGCTGGTAATTTTTGATGCCCATAATTCAAAAACCATAAAAGCAGGCATCAATTATCTGGTTCAAATGCATATCAGTGTGGTGTTTCTTACCATAGGTATTATATGGTTGTACTTTCAAACAGGGTCGTTTAGTTTTGATGCTTTTACCCGTTTCTTTGGAACGAACAGTAACATTTGGTTATTTCTGGTGTTTTTTGTTGGTTTTGGACTTAAAGCAGGGTTTATCCCTTTTCATAGTTGGTTGCCTCATGCCCATCCGGCAGCGCCATCCCATATTTCGGGAGTAATGTCGGGAGTCATCGTCAAACTGGGGATTTACGGTATTTTCAGGGTGGCATCCTACCTTAAAAGCGACTACCTTGTACTGGGAGAGATATTGATTATCCTATCCGTGTTAACAGGATTATATGGCATTATAAATGCTGCCGTTCACAGGGATTTCAAGAAAATGCTGGCTTATTGTACCATCGAAAATATAGGGATTATCGGAATCGGAATTGGGATTGGTCTGATAGGTCTTGGAAATAATGTTCCGATTTTGTATTATCTGGGATTTGGCGGAGCCCTGCTGCATGTACTTAATCATTCTCTTTTCAAATCCCTGTTGTTTTACTCAGCCGGATCAGTTTACCAGCAAACGCACACCCGTGATATGGAAAAATTAGGCGGACTTGTCAAAAGTATGCCACGTACAGCGGTTATTTTCCTGATAGGAGCTATCGCTATTGGCGGGATGCCACCCTTCAATGGATTTATTTCTGAATTTTTAATTTACAGCGGGCTTATTGAAGGCATTAAATTGCAGAATATGGATCAAATCATCATCATGGTTCTTTCATTTGCCGGATTGAGTGTTATTGGAGGACTTTCCATTCTGACATTTACCAAAACATTCGGCACTATTTTTTTAGGAAATCAACGTCAGCCTTTGGCACATAAACCGCATGAAGTTTCTTCTATAATGTTGATACCTCAATATGTTATCATTATCGCGATGTTTAGTGTAGCTATCTTCCCTCAGTTTTATCTTCAGGTTATAGGGAATATACTGACGGGACTTA
>Ga0302186_10003441_pt1 | contig 11588 bp, 12 predicted proteins | sample II_Bog_E1_2_FD_198782 | JGI IMG/M metagenome (GOLD analysis project Ga0302186, IMG submission 198782) | Peat permafrost microbial communities from Stordalen Mire near Abisko, Sweden - II_Bog_E1_1 | ecosystem: Environmental > Terrestrial > Soil > Wetlands > Peat | place: Sweden: Abisko...
TATACTTTTTTTAAATTATTGTTTTTTTGCTCATAATGAAATGAAGGTTTTAATTCAGAAAAAAAAAATTTCACTTTCTTGATTCGTTTTATTTAATATTATATTTCCATTTTTTTATTTTTTCAGATATCCACCAAGTTGACCAAGCAAATTCTTATTTTCTAAATTAAAATCATTTGGATAAATCCTCAGGATTTGATGTTTGATCCTGCTTTCCCCGTTGTACACCTCCATTTTGCTCATAATCTTCATTCTATATTCAACATATAGCAAATTTTTGAAGAAGTTGTTAATAATTTCAATTTGTCCTTGTTCCTTAAGAATTTTTATTTCATTTGCACTTTTTCCTTTATTATAAAATTTTAATCTTATTTTTGTAAAAAATTCCACCTATTATCATAGTGGCTGTTGGGTCATAAACTGAAATCCAAACCGATGCAGTATCATCTGAAATTTTTCCAGAAATTATATATCTGGCAATCGGCTGTGAAAAATTAATATCTGATTTAAAAAAGTAAAAAATTGTAGAGAATACTTCTGGATAGGTTTTGTTGCATTTTTCACATCTCCATCCATCTGATTCTTCGACAACTTTCCTTAGGCATTTTTCAGTCGGGCATGACAAATAATAAATTGTGGTTGTTTCACTATTCTTTAGAAAGACTAAATAGGCTTTCACATCTGAGAAGACTTTCTCATTGCAGTCGACCAATTTTTGGGTTGTTTCTTCCTCCATCTTTGCTAATGTCTTAAATTTAACCACAGATGGTCCTCCTCTTGAGGTAATTGCAGGAAGGTTGAGGTCTTTGCCTTCATTTGATTTTTGCCAAGCGAAAAGGGATTGAAACTCAGGAAAATCCTCACAGTCTGTAATAAATTGCGTGCTGAAACTTGTGGAAAGATTGCGATTTGAAAAAAATTCTCCGATTTTCAATTGTTTAATGATAATGATTGAATCTGCTATAAACTCACGACCTGCCATATCTCCCCATATGGTCTTTTAACAAAATTATGAAAGAATTTCTCTTTTTTACTATTTCTATCGCTGCCATTGATTCATCGTACACATGAAGGCTCCTCTTGGATTTAGGTTCTCCAGATTTCAAAGTAATTTGCATACATTCGCCAGGGTCTTTGATGATGGCAATAACATCGATCACACTTCCCAATGGAAGCTCAGAGACTTGGTTCAATTTTACAAAACAAAATCTAAAATTATAATTTTAATGAATCTCTATTAAAAAAATTCATTTACTTTTGCCTCATAATAGAACCATCTTCTTTGGTTAAGACAATGTTGGATTTTTCATCAAAGGTAATTTGGTAATCACTTTTGGTGCTAGAGAAAAAATTTCAATTTTTGAAAAAAAAAAATTTACTTATATCTGGAATTATTTTCCTTTATCTGTCCTCCAGAAAAAATGTAGATGCTACCTTCATTTAAAAAGTCGAACCATTTTTCACAACCAGCATTAAACAGACTGCAAGAAATCTCAGTTAGATTTCGGTCCATGATGTCTATCGTAAAAAAACATCCTTCTCCTTTGGCTGTTTTATATTGTTTGATGTCATTCTTCTTGAGGATTCTGGCCTTCACCTTCCAATTAGGATCACAAACAGGGCTCAACATTGCTATCGTCATTAGGTTTTGGTTTTCATCGTCATAATTTTTCGAAGGAACATTGCTGCTTTGATGAAAGCCGCCATTTGAATTCATGTTATTGCCATTTTGAAATTTGTTCATCAAGGAAAAACTCTTTCCAAAGTTCTGATTTGAGATTTGGGCTGAATTGTTCATGTTGTTGGAGTTCACGTTTGGCATTTTATTGGTTTTTGGGTGAAAAGCAGCTTCATTTTTTGTTTCCTCCTGAATTTTATTCGAAGCTTGCATGTTATTTGATGATCCTTGGGGGATGTTTGAAGATCCTTGAGAATTGATGTAGTTCTAAGCTTAAATTAAGAAAAACAATTAATTGATAAATGAAACCTTCTTCTGATATTCATCAAAGTCCATCGGGTTTCCGATTATTTCATTGAGGTTGTCATAAATCACATTAATCTTGACAACTATGACCATGGTCTTATCAGTGGTGTTGACCACTGCATTCAAAATTTCACAGACGCTAAAGCTCTTAGCAATCCCCGAAGTGATCATTTTGCATGCATCGCTCGCGAAAAATGTTTTATATTGAGCGAATCCATCGGAAATTGTCACCCTGATTAGAAAATTTTCTTTTAAATATTTGGTTTTATAAAATGACAGACTTATATTTTTCTGTGGACTTCTCTGAAGTAGTGGTGGGCATATTGCTTCTGGCTGGCAAATGACTCATCTCGATAATTTGCAAAATGGGGTTCTTGCAGGTTTTTTCAAGGAGGCTCTTGATGCCATCCTTAGTGAGTTGGGTGGGCTTTTTGATCATTTGATTTCTATGAATTTTTGAATAGATTTAAAAAACCTATCGACCCGCTAAATATTTAATTTTTATTCATTTCGCTAATCATGAACTCATTTTCCGATTTAATAAAAGATCATATGATCATTTTTTCAAGCTTCTTATTAAAAATCATCATAAATATGGAAAAATAAGAAATTTTTTTTGTTTTTGATATCAAATTTTTTGTTTTTTTCTTAATGAATAGAAAAATTTAATGTCATAAATATTCAAAATAGGAATGAGGAGCACTCCTTCTCTAATCATTTTACTCTAAATTATATAAAAAAAAAATTTCCATTATAATTTCGGTTCATTTTGTATTTTTAGAAAAAAGCAACAAGAAATTATTTAAACTATAGGATTGACTTTTATTTGACTTTTCTTGTTCTTGGCTTGGGGGTGGTTCCTTCCCTGAATTGGTTTTTAGCTCTTCTGGGCAAATCCTTTAAATAGCTCATTCTGCCGGTACCTTCTCCTCTTCTGGCTCTGACCTTAGTGCCCCATCCCACATCTAGTAAAAGGATAAAAAGAAAATCCCTAAAATCCCTTTTTTTCTTTTAAAATATTGTAACATTTTCTTGTTTTTTTGGCAGGAAAGCCGCAAGTAGCGCATTGGTGTTTTTGTTTATGGTAGGCTACATGTCCACATCTTCTGCACAATGTGTGGGTTCTTTGGAAATGGCGTTTACCAAAGCTTTGTGTACCTTTACCTTTACCCTAAAAGGGGGAAAGGGTTAGTTTATTAGGTGGGGCTTGGAAAAAGAAATACCATTTAGACTCGCGAAATAAAGATATTGTTATGTGTTTTGCTTTTAAAACTTAATTTAGTTTTGAATTTATGAAAGATTTAAAGAGCATTATATAGTTATTAATTAATATTGTCTCCAAATAAAGTCGAAAGCCCCAAATTAAAAAAAAAAAAATTTGTTCTAGTTCTATTTAGTTTCCAAGGTTTGGAAGATCGAAATGATCAATTTGAAGAAAACAAAATATTTATTTAAAATTTTAATTAGCACTCACTTGCTTTTTAATTTGTTACGCTTTTGCTTTCTTCATTGTTATTTGGTTGATTTTCTCCTTCCATATTATTTTCTATAGGCTCTGTGACTATTTTATAATCTCCTCCTGTGGGAATCACGTTAGCGAAGGTGCTTCTTGAAGGGATCTTTTTATCTTCTTGATTTAAAGTAAAAAACTTTAGATAATTTTATTATAAGTTAAGAGAAAACTTTGTCCTTGTCCTCCTTTTATCGGTCTAACGATATTTTTTGTTGATGGCATGCTGAAGCTTCCTTTGGAAGGAATGATGAGTTCCAATTTGCTTTCTTCTTTTTCTTTTGGATCATTCGCATTAGTGCTGACCATGGAAGTGTTGACGCCTTTGGTTGTAGGAAATGGATTGGTTAGGGAGAATATCCTGGAAGCGAGTTCATTTTGATTAACAATTTTTTTCAAAGTTTCATATTTCGATTTGATGATATCATGAGCTTCTTTTATTTCCGAGAAACTTTTCTCCAATATGCTTAATCTTTCGTTTTTTCTTTTCAGTTTGCTTTCATAGTTCTAACGATTCACCAAAACATTAACAGAAAAAATATATTTAAGAAATTATGTATTATTATAATGAATTTAAGACAAAATATACCTGATTTTCTATTTTAGCACTTGATAACTTCTGAGTCAATTGATGATAAATCAAGGTCAATTGTTCCAAATTTCCTTCCAAAGAAGTGACTTTCTTCTTGAGAGATTTCTCCCCATTACTCATAGAATTCTCCAAATGTCTATATTTCTCTTTTGTATCATCTAATTCCACTTCTAAATCTGCCACCTAAAATAATCTTTCATAATTTAATTCAAAAAATCATCGATACCTTATCCACCCTATTTTGCAAATCCTTCAATAAAATAATCTTCTCCTTCTCGAATTTTTCATTTTCCTCCTGTCTTACCATATTGCTGATATTTTGTTTAATTTCCTCTATATGTGGCAATTTCGTGTTCAAAACTCCCTTGAACTCAATTTTGAGGTTATCCAACTCAATACCCAATTGTTCATTCAACGTTTTTTCCGATTCCAGCTTTTTCTCCATTTCCTTATACTTCCCTAACAATTCCTCATCATTCTTGAATTCTTTTGGGACCTCTTTTTTATTCACACTCTCACTTTTTTCTTGGATTTTCTGAGGTTTGGGCTTCACATCCTCCACAAGATATCTATAGAAATTGTCGCCAACTTTATCACTGCCTTTATTATTATCCCCAATATCTAGTCTTTTGGCTAAGGAAGCTCTTATTCCAAGGAAATTAGCTTCTATTTCTTCAGTATTGGTTTGTACAGCCTTGGAATGAGAATCTGAATAGAGACTACTATTGAAAATTTCGATTTTTTCAATCTCCTTGTTTTTCTCTTGGATCAGCCCAAGCAAATGCTCCTTTGATCCCTTAAGACCATCGATTTCCGAGAGGTGGGTCAATTTGATTTGTTCCAATTTCTCAATTTTCTCATCTTTTTCTCTCAAAATATCTTCAAATTCCTGAGATTTCAACGTCAATCCTGCCATCCTATGGATCAATTGCTCGTTTTCCTCTTCCTGAGTGATGGCTTTGGCATTCAAAAGCGCGAATTCTTTCCTTAAAATATTTAATTTCTCTGTTTGGATCCTCACATTCCCGCTTTCAATCACCAATTGCTCCTCTAAACCCTTGATTTTTTCGATATCTTCGGCATTGGTTTCACTGTTATTGTTCATGGAGATATTTTCGCTTGCTCCAACCTTTTTTTCGCTTATTGCATCTTCCGTTTCTTTCTCGTTTTCATCCTCATTATCTATTTCATCTTCTTTCACTATAACCTCCTCTTCTTCTAACACCACTATCTGATCTGCTGTTGGCACAGAACTTCCCAAATTACGAATGTAATCTTCCAATTGTTTAATTCTGGCCTCTTTTTCAATGATGATTTTCTCACTTTTAGCTAATAGAATTTGTAATTCAGCCACTGTGAACTCTTTATTGATTTTTGGCTTGTTCTTTATTGATTTGGCTCTGATACCAAATCTCAAAGTCGAAAGAGTTTCAGCTTCATTAAAAGGAGAAGGGGAACATGTGATAATCAGAGTAGTTCTGGAGTTCCCTCCTAATGATTCTTGAAGAATTCTAGTGAGTTTTGAGTCTCGATAAGGAATGTGAGCTGATTTGCCATCGGTCAAGGCATTGATGACATTTCCTAACGACGATAAACTTTTATTGATTTTTTTGGCTTCATCTAATGTTTGGCCTTTAGCACCAGTTTTTGATATTTTTTCACTCCCAGCAAGATCCACCAGGAACAATTTTCCAGTTTTCGCCTTATATATATGTAGATTTTTGTTTTACAAAGAGAAAAATTACGCTTTGATCCTTCAAATTATTTTGACTTATGGTTAATATGAAGATGGAATGAGATCTGGAAGAACCTTCATTCATGTTGGTGGCACTGATTGCTCGATTGTTGTTTCCCAACCTCATCATATCATAGACTTCCATTTCTGATATCACATAGCTTTCAGTCACGTCTTGAATATAGATGCCCCGACTTTTATCTTCTCTGATCTTTAAATCGTTCTTACTCACTTCCATAAGATCTCTGATTCTTTCCATATATATCTCCACCAAGGACACCTTTAATTTAAACTCAATGTGTTCTGGAGAAGAAGAGATTGCTTCAAAAACTGTATTGACCATTCGAGGGATGATTCCTAACTAAATTTTTAATTAAAAGACGAATTTTTAAAAACCTTTTAATTCTTGATCATCAATGTTGGGACCTTGCATGGTATGTGTTTTCCCAGAAGATGTTTGTCCATAAGCAAAAACTGTTCCGTTGAAACCTTGCAACACACCTTGTTTTGATTTTTTGATGTAAATACTTATTATCAGGATTTAAAATACTTTCTATGACAGGTTTGGCAGCAAAATCATAAACATCAAATTGTGATGATCCCATTGGAAATACTCGGTCAAAATTAAACTTTGGTTTCTCTGATCCATCATGCTATCAATCATAAAGATTGTTAAATTATGTCAATGTTTTGATGCTTTTTACGACGTTTTTCATGGAAACTGTTTGTTGATCCTGAAATTCTATGCAAACATTATCGCTCATGCCCATTGCCAATTCCTTTTGATTCAAGGGACGAAATCTACAAACAACCTTTATTAATAAACAACATTTATCGATTGTAATAAATGGGTTTTTCAGTTTTTAATTACCCTAACGTTTCCTGTGGAAATTCCAGGTACATTCATCTCCTTTGGGGCAGTCTTTCAATTTTTTTTTTTTTTATTTAAAAGAATTGAAAATACGCTGAAAAATGGGGTCGTGTCTTGCTTTTTGGATGATGTCACGTTGATAGTGTTTTTTTTTCCTAATTTCTTCAAATTTAATAAATAACTCAAAGAAACTCAATATTAACGAACCTTTTCACTCATCAGGCAAGAAGTTGTACTTTCCTTTTTTAACTAGTTTTTTATTTTAAATTTTTTTAAATTTATTATTTCTTAAAAAAGGTTTCAATATAATATCAAAAACATTGCCCTATATACCAATATTGAAACATTTGTCATTTTTCTATGAAACACTATAATAATTAAAAATATCATGAAACAGTGTAATAATCACATATGAAAACAACTTGGTTTTCCATATTTCAAAGTGTTAACACAAAAAGCAAGAGTATACAAATTCCAAAAACATAAATTTCATAATTATTAAAATCATGGATTTTTATCGCGAAAATAAAATCTTTTCCTTTTCCTGCATATTCGCCTCAGGCTGTTCCCTATATCTCCTTTACGACATTGTTCGAAAGACCAGGAAAATCAACCGTATTCTTTCGAAAAATGGGGAAGTCGACTCCAAAACAATAGACCAAAAACTTTGCGAGTTATGCGTTCCAACGCCAACTAAACTTCATCCCTACCAAAAGAAATTAGGAAATTACACAGAAGAAAATGCCAATTCTTCCTTTGCTCCTAATTTGCCAGGCATAGCTCATTCTATGATAAAAAGTGGCGAGAATCTTATTTTTCGAATATGTTTGACGGGTGGTCCTTCTTCAGGAAAAACTACAGCTAAAGCAGTTATTGCTGAAAGATTGAGTGAAAGAGGAATCAGAGTGATTAATGTTCCCTTGACACCAACATTGACGATAGAAAACGGTTTTGGAACAACAATGCCCAATTTATCAAAGGATGATCTTATAAAATATCAAATATCATTGATGAAAATGCAGATGAATTTAGAGGATTTTTTCACTGATATTGCATTGTTGGGACAAGAAAAAGCAGTTATTTTATGTGACAGAGGAGTGATGGATTCACAAGCCTATGTTACCAAGGAAGAATGGCAGATGATTTTGGATGAAAATGATTGGAATTTGGTAAATTTGAGGGATCGAAGATATGACGCTGTCATCCATATCGTGACTTCCGCGAATGGAGCAGAAGACTATTTCAAGTCAGAGAATAAAGAATTGGATCCATCTTCAAAAGTTATTTTTCTTACTTTTTATGTTTTTTTATGAATTATGTTTAAAGAGGTATGTTGAGGCAAAAATGCTAGCAGTAGAAATTGATGAAAGACTTAAAAAGGCATGGATGGGCCATCCACATTTCTCGTAAAATAATCGTAATTTATAATCATTTAACACTTCAATTTCAGAATCATTGATAATCAAGATAAAAACTTCGAACATAAAATGAATAAGACTTTCGCTGTGATTTGCAAGTTCATAGGGTTGCCCGCTTCCAAACGATATATGAGGAAATTTCTTCTAGAAGATGGTTCTTTTTTTAATTTCTTAATACTTAGATTATTTTTTGTTTAGATAAAGTTCCAGATTATATCCATATCGAGCAATTTGATGTCGTTGAGGTTTTTTTGAGAAGTGAAGAAGGATGTGAAAGCAAAATTCGAAAGAGAGGTCAACATGGTAGTTACACATATATTCATTCACTCAGAATTCGAGGAAACGATAACCATAAACACGAGTTAAAAAAACCAATCACGGCCAGAGATTTTAACATATTGTATCAACAAAGAAACGAATACAAAAAGCCTTTGGTCAAAGTTAGAAAATGTTTCATTTACATACAACAGCTGTATGTCATTGATACTGTGGAATTGGCTAATCAAAAGACAATTCATCTTTTGAGATTTGATACGCAGGCTAAAGATGAGAAAGAAGTTCACATCCCACCTTTTTTAAAAGTTTTAAAGGAAGTCAGTGATGACAGGGAGTATTCAAGCTTCACGATGGCAGAAAAAATTTGAAAAATTAAATAAGAGATTTTTTATTTAATTAAAAATATATTTGAAAAAGTTCATCTCTTTAAATTTTTTTTTTTTTGTAAATGGATAAATTCGTTAGAAGAAAAAACTATTAAATTTAGTTTTTAAAAATAAAACTTAAAAATTATAAACACTTGTTAAAACTAAATTTTTTATATGTTTTTTAAAACTTTAATCTATTACTTCTTTACTTTTTTTGTCTAAAAAAAAAAGTGTTTTTTAAAGTAAAAACCTTAATAATTAAATACTTCTTTGCTTAAGACATTTAGATCTAGAAGTTGAATATTAGCTTTTCTTTTAATTCTGGATTTAATATCATTCTCGTCTTTTTTTTATTTGTTATTTTAAAAAAATAATAATGGAAAAATACTTCTTTCGTTCAACCCTCTGGATTCGTCAATATCAGTTTTTTTATAAATTCTGGATTGAATGGGAATCTTGTCATCTTTTATAATGTTATTTAAAAAAATATAAATGGTAAAATACTTCTTTCTTTCGACACAAGGGGTTCTTGAATTTTAGTATCAGTTTTTTTTAAAATTCTGGATTGAATGGGAATGTCATCTTTTATAATGTTATTTAAAAAAAAAATAAATGTTAAATACTTTTTTTTTTCAGTCCAAAGGGTTGTTGAATTTTTTGAATATCAGCTTTTTGCAGAAGAGATTTTACTTTGGATTCAATGTTTTGTTCATCAATTTTTGTTGAAATATTTTCAGTTTTCTCAGCTGATTGCTTAAAAAATTGATCCCCTAGGTGGTTTGCTGTTAAATATGATTCATAATTGAATATTTTTTTATCAGCTTCTTTTTTCTTGATCAATGCTTCTTTTTTCTCATCTTCAAGCATTTTTATTTTTTCTTTATCGATCAATTGCAATTTTTCAACGAGATTCATCAAAGAACCATAGATTAAATAAAAATTGACATCCTTTAAAAAAACAAAATCTTCATCTTTCGGAAACTTTTTAAATAATTCGTCCGCCATTGTGGTGATTTCTCTATTGTCATTTCCATTAAAATAGAGGATCAAATTTGTCTCTTCATTTTCTTCTAACAAAAAAAGCAACCGTGCTCTTAAGCTAAACTTTCTGATTGCCATTTCCACTTTTTTCAGTTTATTTTCCTTCGAATCATTGTAGTCTAATGCAAAGCCCATTTTGCACTCAAATATGGTGTTTTTGTAAAAATTGAATTGACTCTTTGTAGAAAAACATAATAAAAAATCAAAAGTGCTAACTGGATCTTCTCTAATCCGAACTATATTGTCTGTTAGATGAAAATGACCATCGAGGTCGCGGATAATTTCCCATTTGAGTGATTGTTTATTATCAATTTTGGAACTTTCCTTCGAATTTTTGACAAATGCTCTTGGCTGTTCTTTGAATTCTGGGAAGAGTCTGTAAATTGCTCTAATGTTTTCTTCAAATATAAAGCCTCGCTTTTCGCTTTCTAAAGAATCTTTCTCTTTTATTGGTGGCAATTCTTCAATGGAACCAAGTCTTAAATTCTTGGGCACACTTTTTGGCAATATTTCGAGAGGAAATTGATTTCCATCTCTTGATATCCAAATAGACTTGAAAGGTTTTGCTTGTAATTTGGCAATCATGGCTTTTTCTTGAGTTGCTTTTTTTATTTGATGGTTTTCTTTATAATAATTTGAATTTATCCGGCCAAAGAAGAGCGTAAAAAAATTAATCTCGATCATTGAGTGAAATTTTAGCAATTTTTTTGAAGAAATTAGTTTGTTTTAAAAATTAGATTTCGAATTAGTTAACAAATTTAAAAAAAAACATTTTATTTACTAATTTTATTGCTTAGAAAAATGACCCCAAATATTTCAAACCTTTGAAACACCAGTTGGACAATGTGCATTTGCCCAAATACCAAGTGAGTTGCTCAATGGTCTCCATTTATGTCAATATGGTTCTTACAATGAATCTTGCGTCCCCCATGTAATTGCCGAAAATTACATTTAACTCCTTGGAACGACCTCGAATTTTAAATAAAAAAAAAATTGTCAACGAATTTGTTGCAACCATTTTTTTTTTTTAATTTATTATTTTTTTTTTGCCTTTGAAATATTTTTTTCTATTTCATTCATTAATTCTAAACATCGATCAAAATTCTCTTGGTCCTCTATCACTGGAATGAGGTAAACAAAATACTCATCATTTCTCATAAATATTGCTAGAAAAATCTTTCTGTTCGACAAAGAATATAAATATTCGACTTCATTCATTTTAAAAATCTGCTCACGATATCCCCATAATCCTTTTTTTTTAATTTTAATTTCCTTGGTTGACATATTTTGAGCAATTTCAAGAGCTTGTGCCTTCAATTTCATTAAATTAACAGATGCCATCCCCAAAAACACAGTAGGAAGGAACATGTTTTCAAAAGCCAGAGCAGAAATAGCAGAAATACTTGTAAAACTCAAAAAACCAAGAACATCATGAGATGATGTTTTAAAGATTTTTTGCCATATTTCTTCATTTCCATGATTCGTGGCAAAGCCTCACCTTCGTTTCATTGAAATCGTCATTTGTTTTAATAGCTTGAATCCTTTGTTCATTGAAATGTTTGGTTAATGAAATTTATTTATGGAAATAGTTTGCATTTATAAAAATATCCAAATTTATATTTTTTATTTGAGAGCTTCAAGAAACTACAAAAATGATGAAACTCTTCGCCAAAATTAATAAGGCAATTCCATCCTCTCTAAAACTGTGCTTTTCCACCACTCATCTCGGCAAATATCTAAGATCATTGGATCTAATCTACCAAGCAACTGATAATGATCTATTTTCTGACAAA
>Ga0302186_10003443_pt1 | contig 11584 bp, 16 predicted proteins | sample II_Bog_E1_2_FD_198782 | JGI IMG/M metagenome (GOLD analysis project Ga0302186, IMG submission 198782) | Peat permafrost microbial communities from Stordalen Mire near Abisko, Sweden - II_Bog_E1_1 | ecosystem: Environmental > Terrestrial > Soil > Wetlands > Peat | place: Sweden: Abisko...
TTTAAATTTCTTTTTTAATTTCATTCTCACTTTCTTTAATGGAATATTTTTAATTTCTTTCGAAATTAATTTTTTTTTCTAACTAAATTTTGGTTTTTAAAGTTTGTAAATAAAATTTTTTAAATTTATTTATTGATTAAAAGAATAATGGATTAGTTAAAACACTCCTTTTTTCTCTTTTTTCTTCGGTAATTCCGGGAACATATTATACGAGGTCACAGATTTCGTGGTGTCTTGATTGCTCATTTGGCTATTTTTTATTTTTTCCCAATCCTTCGCATTATTTTCCTTTCTATCCTCAATCATTCTCATATATCCAGTTCCAAACTAATATATATAAACATATTCATCATTATTAAAGAATATATAAGAAAAAGACCTTTCCCATTCTTTCAGGACTAGTGTTTTTAGGAGGAAATTGAGCCCAACCTTTGAATTCTCCTAATTTCCCTTGATATTTATCAAGTTCCTTATCACAGGACACACAAGACCATAAAGGCCTTTTGGCTAATAAAGCCTCGTCTTCCTGGGTTTCTTCCTTTTCCCCGAAAACTGCTGTGAATAATTGATTGATCTATGAATAAAAAAAAGTCTTTTATTAAGATAAAATTCCTATATAAATACTTTATTTTCAATATAAATGAAGGCCTTTTTCGTCTCGTTTTTATCGCAATACTTCTTAGTGAAAAGTCCCACTAATTCATCCAATTTCTCTAATGTTTTGCCTAATAAAAACCAATAAATCTTTAAAACTCTCAATTTAAATAGAACTTTCTAATTTCCAAAGATCATCCAATCCGCTCTTCTTATTCAAACTCAACCCGACCTGAGCCCAAAAGGCCTCGATTTCCTTCCTGAGGCTTTTCATGCCTTCTTCCAACAACTTATTGACCATTTCCTTATTAATACTAGGGATTTCACCCACTGAATTCTTCTTCTTAAATTTTGCCAATTCCTTGAGAATATCGCCTATAGAAACTTCATGCATACCCACGGTTTTTTCTAATGAAAATTGATGATCTTTTAAGGCCTTGCATTCCAAATCGACTATTCCGACTTTCTTAAATAATTCCTCGATTTTCTCGATTTTTATCTCTGATTTCTCTAATTTTTTCTCATCTAAACTCTTGATTCCTTCGCTATTTTCTTTGATTTTCGCAGAGAAAACATTGGAATTCTCATTGAATTCCCTTTGCATTTTTCTGATTAAAGACTCTAAATCACCTACTTTTGAGCTTAAATCCTTCAAAAGGCCGATTTCTTTAGTATTAGAGACTTGTTGGATCATTGGTTGAGGCATTATTGGCTTATAATCGCCTTTAGTTTCAATAGAAGTCGCCATATTTATCAATTGAGAGCTTAATAATTCCATGTTTTCCTTAATAGTCTCAATCTCTCGCAATATCTGCAAATAATCCTCGATATTCACTTTTCTAGAAAGGTCTTTATTGATCGAATCCTTGAATTCTGGGGAAATCTCATTGGATTTTTCCTCAGGTTTTATATGGATTTCAGCGATTTTAGCTTGAATTTCAGCGATTTTCTCTTCAATATCAGTGAATTGTCTCATGATTTCAAGCTCAAGACTCGAAGTTTGCTCTGAAGCCTTTTCAATTAGATTCCTGAGACCATCGAATTCCTGATTTTTGACCTTTAATTTCTCGATATCGACTTCAAGAAGTTCTATTTTCCTCAAGGGTTTTTGTAGATCATTGCTGAATTTACTGAAGAAAGTCTTGAAAGTATCGAAATCCTCATTTAGCACATAATCTTTGAGTTCTCTTCGAAACATGGATATTTGATTGATGATTCCAGTCAAATCCGGGCCTTCATTGTTATTTCCTGAATTCAGGCTTTGGATTAATTGCATTTTGCTTTCGAAACTCTCTGATTTCATTTCAAGAGCTTCTATTTTCTGCAAAATCCCAAGGTTATTAGCTTGGATATCTTGAATTCTCTGTTGGAGATCATTAGAAAAAGTCTCTTGAATTTTTAAAGTCTCTTCAGTTTTCAGGACTTTTTCTTCTAAACCCTTATTTGGGTTAAAGTCTGAAAGGCGGGATTCTATAGATTTCACGATTTCTTTAAGATCCGCTATTTCTATGGTTTTTTCCTTGTCTTTTTCCTAAGAAAGAGCTGACTTTTTATAAAGAAATTACTAAAAAAACCTTGAGTTTATGTATTTCCTCAATAAGAAGTTCCTTTTCAAGTTTGAAATCATCGTTTTTCAAGGGATTTTGATTTCCAAGGCCCTTCATATCCTCTAATTTCTTATCATGATGGAATAATCCCTCTTTTACTTCATTCAATAAATCATCATAATTCAAGAATCGTCTTGAAAGTCCTGCGACTTTCTGAGCCTGCATTTTCAAGGCATTTAACAGAATTTCGAAGTTTTTCTTCAAAATGTCTTGATTTAATGAGGCCATGACTATGTTTTCTAAACAAATCTCATCTAAACCCATTGTTGTATAGGCTGTAGAATCGAAATCTTCGCCTGTCCGACCTAGAAGTTTCTCAGGAAGAAAGCCTCCACGACCAGGAGCTTCGAAATTCTGATTTTGAGTTTCGGTTTGCATTTTTTTATTTGGAAGTTATAAGAAAATTCAGAGATTGGAAGTAATAAAGTTTTATTGAGAAATTTCATTTATATGGAGTATTTTAAGGAAATTCGAATTCTTATGAACTAATAATTTGAGAGTTTTAAGGAAATTATAAGGAAAAAAAGGAATATTAATAGAATTCCAAGGAAATATGAGAGAAATGAAGTTTTTTTTGATGGAATAATGGCTTCAGGTTCTTCTTCTATGGCCATTTGAGAGGAAATATAAGCTTTGAATTCAGGCTTGAAGATTTCCTTCTTATATTGATGTTCTTTTCCAACAAATATTCAAATAAATCTGAAGGAAAATATCAAGAATTTACCTTCAAAGACTTCAGAGCTTTTTTCTCTAGCAATTTTCTCTAAATCCTTCTTTATGTCTTTATCTTCTAAATCAACTCTATGAAAAATTCTTTTATAAAGAAAGCTTCTTCTTTATATTTAATATAAACCCATTTTCCTTAGCGAAATCCCTTATTATATTTCCTTTAAGGGCTTTTCCATAACCTCCCATTTGGCTCTTAATAGTTTTTAATCTCATATATTCAGCTTTAAAAGCCTCAAATTCAGGAAGATTTCTAGTTTCTATATAAAATTGCATGACTTGCCTCACTTTTCTAATCATCCTCCTAATTAAAGCTTCTTCCATAGTAAAACCCTCATTTCTCTCGAATATCTCATCATATTTCCCCTTTAGAACACTTTTAAAGCCTTTTAGTTCAATTTCTCGAAGCAGGATCTTCTTTTCAGAAGCCAATAAATCTTTTTTTTTAAAAAATAAAGGACTTTTTCTTCATTTTTCTCTTACATTCAATATAAATCCTCTCAGTTCTCAAAACCTCAGCTTCTCTTTCCTTGATAAATTCATATTGTTTTCTATAAATATCCTCTATATCATCAAGTTCTAATCTATGTAAAAGTCCTTTGAATTTCTCTTGGAATATCCCTTCGGTTTTCATCACTTTCAAAGCCTCATTAATCAAATTTCTAGCTTCATTCAAATCGTCTAATGAACTGCCTTTATTGAAACCCAAGGCCTGAGATCTTCTAAAAAGGACTTGTGAGCTCATAGTAATGACTTCTCCAGCACTTTTCAAGGCCTTATTCGCTTCTTTATAATGATTTAGCTTGAGATAACAAGCTGAAAGGTTCAAATATGTTAAAAGTAACATAGAATCTCTGATTTCCCTATCTTTATCATCTTTTAATTCATCGCTTTTCAAAGCCACATCTTCTAGAGTATAATATTGCAGATAATAATCAATAGAAGCTTCATCAGGATCAGGACTTTCGATTTCTGGCTTCTTTAGACATTCAAGCCATTTCAAACAAGCCAAAGACTTTTTATTAAGAATATAAAGATCAGGAGGCTTTAGATAAGAAAATAAGAACCTGTTCATGATAAGATAAAGCCTCATAATAGTTCTTTTGATGGTATTTCTCATTGCCGATATCCCTGAAATCGCTCCATATGAAATATCTTTCTGCAATCTCTTTAAATCGGCCTTTTTGAATTATATTTTCATTGGGAATTCGCAAGGAATGAAGATAATAATAAGGATAGACCTCAATGAGAGATCTATCTAAAAGAACAGCGATTTCTGAGATAAAAGGCACACTATTATATTATCAATATAAGACTTTTATATGGGAAAAAGGCTTATAATATAAAGACTTATAATTCGGCTGGAGATCGGAAAGAGGAATAGGCTTAGAGTTCTTATCATTGAGAAAAGGACAGGAGCCTAGATTTTTGATATTAGAAGAGTTATTTAGAAAAGGACAGGACATTTTTAAATAATTAATATGAGAAAGGTCTTTTTAGTTATTTTTCCTTATCTATATAAACAGCATATTTCTGCTTTCTAATGGCCATATTAATAGAAATCACAGCCAAACTACTCAAAGAACTTATTATAAAGACCAGATCAAAGACCTTATAATGCTTAGTGATATCAAGTCCGTTGATGATTTGATTGATATTCACCCTTTTAAAAGAATTTTATATAAAAATCTTAGATTTTTTAATTAAAAAACAAGTATTTTGCAGGCAATGAAGTCTGTAAAAGCATCAAAGTCGAAACAAAATAAACTCCTATGGCCTCAGATAGGAAATAAATCACCACATCCATTGAAAGAATACGAGAAAGAAAGGATTTCATGAAGATTTGAAAGAAAATCATCAGGTTTAATGAAAAACTCCGGACATTAGAAATCATCAAATAACCTATGGTTATTTAAAATTAGAAGAAAAATGATTAATTTTCAAAGATATTATAAAAACTAAAAATTCAAAGACTTTCGCAAAATTATTTTGTCTAATCAAAAATTGCTAAAAAATTCAGTAAGTTCGAATTTCATGTTAAAACGTTTCTCATGTAAAAATCAACACACCAAAAGTTTCAAAGAAGTTCGCGAAAACTTTTCCCCCAAAAAAAATTTCTCCATTTAAAATTTCCCAAATTTTCTGAATATAAAATTCCTTATTAAAATTCCTTATTGTTAAAATTCCTTATTATTAAAATTCCTTATTATTAAAATTCCTTATTATTAAAATTCCTTATTATTTTTATTTTTTATTTTTTATTTTATTTTATATTTTATTTTATATTAAAATTCCTTATTAAAATTCCTTATTAAAATTCCTTATTAAAATTCCTTATTAAAATTCCTTATTAAAATTCTTATTAAAATTCCTTATTAAAATTCTTATTAAAATTCCTTATTAAAATTCCTTATGAAAATTCCTTATTAAAATTCCTTATGAAAATACCTTAAAATTAAATAAATTCCCTTAAAATTACCTTTAAAATTCAAAATATTCCCTTAAATAATAAATAAGTCAATATGAAAAAAGTAAAGGAAATTTACCCATGAAGACAAATGAGATATCATTACTCAGGATTTTATAAGATTCCTGATTGATATCGAAAAACCATCCCAGAACTCGACTTATAGGATCAATGGTTTTTTTCCTTCCCAGGATATAATTCAAAATGCTCATGAAAAGCTTATAAACGCAATAACCCGCAAGGAATCTAGCCGATTTATTCAATATTCTTCCATATAAAGTCCTTGAAAAGTTCTCTTTCTTTACTTCTTGCAGATATTCGCAATAATCTAAAGAATTTCTAATAAAAAAGCTCTTTTTTTCTTTAAAATGACCGAAAAAAGTGTCATTATGTGCCTTTTTCAGGGTTTTTATCTCTTCACTGGTCTTTTTGATTTCCTTGAGGATGAGATCTTTAGTGTTTTTGGGTTTTTTCCATGAGAAAAAGCTCCAAAAGCTTTTTTTTTCTAATGGTTTGAGGTCTTCTTCCTTTAATTGTTCTGATAAAACCAGGAGTTTATATTTATTATATGAAATTTCCTTCAAAATAAACATGAGTTTTTCTTCAATCGGCGGTCTTTTATTTTGTAGGACTTAAAAAAGCTTTATTTTCATAAGAAATCAAGAAAAAACCAACTTTTTTCATCAAGGAAATTGAAGAAATTAAATGGACAATTCACAGCCCCAAATCCAGATAAAATCGCTATAAGAAAAGTGCCTATTTTCGTGATGAAATCCACTTGGATGGAAGGCACTAATATCCTGAGTCCTTTAGATAAATAAGAGCTATCTTCTTCATCAGGCGTTATAGGCTCTTCAAAGAGAAAATCAGGTCTTTTATCTTCTGTTTCCTTTAGTAGGAGTTCTATCACACAATATAGATAAAACATAACTAAAATGACTCCAAGAACTAATGGTTTTTTTATTAGAGAAAATCAATCGATAATAGAAAAAAACCATATTTCTTCTTTTTCCCGATCTTAAGCATCTTAAAGAACTTGAAAACTAATAAAGAAGGCATGAAAAATAGACAGGAATAGGTCAAAAAACAGGTGGTTATCAACCATTTATAATATCTAGATCTTAAAAAGCCTTATTATGAAGAAATTTGTTGTTTTTATACTTTTCAGAGCCGAGATTCAAAATCTCGAAGATCAGAAGTTCGAGATAAAGGATTGAAAAAGCGAAAACACTACAAAAGAAGATAAAAGGACCTTTATTCTTAACCTCCAACTCCTCAATTATCAGATAATCCAAAATATAATAACCCAGAAGCAAAAGCAAAGCCAAAGAACAGAAAAAAATCACCCAACCATTCATTTCGCTATCAAAAGTCTCCATTTTATTTGAAAAATTATATGTGTTTTATAAGAAAATCGCTTTATAATAGAAATTTAATATAAAATTGCAAAAGTGATCCTTTTTTGATTTTTCCTTGGATTTCTTAAGTTCTTTTATAGAGATAAATACTTATTTATATATTTATATAGATATATATATAGATATATATAATAGATATATAGAGATAGATAGATAATAATCAATTAGTTATTCTTTATAGATAAAGCTTTATTCAGAATCTCTTCATTTATTGTTCTCAGGCTGAGATTCTTGCATATATTCAGACTATTTCCTGGATTATTGCAATCACTCATCATCAATCTCATGTTTTCCTTATCATAAAAAGACCCTTTCCTCATAATCTTCAATCTAGAAGTCGCCCTTTTATTATTTTCCAGCTTTTTGCATTCAATTTTCGTGATTTTCGTGATGTTTTCATCAAAATTCCGGTCAATTTTTTCGATTTTCAGGGTTTTCTCATCAATGAAACTCTTGGTTTTATTAGTATTAGAAGCCGAATAGCTTTTAGTCCTTGTTTTGCTTGGTAAAAAGTCCTTATTTTCCTTAGATTCTGAGCTTTTATCGAGAATTTCTCTAATTTCAAGCTTTTCTTGGGTTCTTTCAGTTTCTTTTTCTTGGATGATTTTATCATGATTTCTTATTAAATCCTTAATAATTTGAGTTCTTATCATATTGGCAGTCAATTTCTTAATAGTTTCATCTTTATTGAGTAATTCTTGCATTAAAAAGGCGTTTTTTCTCATATATTCCTCTTTTATATCAGAAGCTAGGATTTGCATGCGATCGCCTTTGATTTTCTCATAGGAAAGAAGCTTTTTCAGCTCGTTTTTCTCAGATTCTATAAGAAGCCCTTTTTCATATAAGGTCTGTTTCAAGGCTTTTTCAGATTTTTCAAGCGTTTTCATCGAGTTTCTTTGAAGAAATTTCATTAAAAAGCCTTTTTTTAGAGGTTTTTACTTACTGATAAGCCAGGATTTTTGCTCTGAGTTTCTTATTTTCATCGAGTTCTTGTCTATTCATTTCCTTGATTCGAGTAATTTCCTGTTCATAAAAAGCTTCTTTTTCTTTAATATTTTGCTCAGAAAAGAAGAGCTTTTCGTTTAAAGTCTGGGTTTCTTGATCTTTTGAAAGGATTTGGGCTTTGAGGCTTGAAATCTAATAAAATAAAATAAGAGTCTTTTTATTATTTTATAAGGATATTTATTATACTTCATCATAAAGTCTTTTCTTTAAATCCTCATAAAGCTCGATATTCTGTTCATTAATCTTCATGAGATAATCTTTTTCTCTTTGAAAATCAGCGATTTTGGCTTGAAAGTCTTGAATTTCCTAATAAAAGAAAAGAACTTCTTCTTAAAGGCTTGAATTCTCAATAACCGTACTTTTTCATGCAAATTCCTCATATTTTCTATTTCATTGATCCTGAAAACCCTAATTTCTTGTTTTTCCTTGTTTTCGAGGGCTTTGAATTTCTCTATTTCGAACTCCAAATCATTGATTTTCCTTTTATTCTCAAAAGTCGATTTTTCCATATTTTTCCTAAATCCCATAAATTATATATAATCTATTAAACTTCTATACCTGAAATCCTCTTCTTTCTCATATAAATAATCTCTTAAATTAGTCAATTCCTTTGAAATCACCCTGATATTTTCTTCTTTTTCCTCTAATATTTTATCATTTTCTCTCTTATAATCCTCATATAAGCTCCTAACTTTTTCTTCCAATTCCTTATTCTTCAAATAAAAAGCCTTAATAAATCTCTGATATTAATTTTTACCTGAAGTTCTAAGGCTTTTATTTGGCCTTCATATTGAAGCTTTATTTCCTTTAATTCGAAGTCTTGTTTTTTCTGAAGGAAGTCGATTTCTTTATTTGCGATTTTCCTAGCGTTTTTTTCGCTTTCCGCAGTCAAATCATTCAAAGCCAACATTATTGAATTATTGAGTTTTTTCAAAGAAACCTCACGATCTTGATAATCGCGGCATCGAGCCTCTAAAATCTCGATTTTCTGGTAATTTTGAGCCATTTTCTCTTTTTTAACAGATTAATCAAATTAAAAATTATTCATTTTTCTATTAATTCGCTTATCAAATATTAAAGAAGTTTTTATGGGGGCGATATGCACTAAGCCTAGTACAGCTAATGTTTCGAATCCAGCTCAATATATCCCGAATTCAGGGTCTGAAGCTCCTTTAGAAGGTATTCAACAGGCCTATTTAGATGAAATCCTCTATATCAACACGAAATATAAGGATTATTTCTCTATAATAAGTAGATTTCATTAATATAAGGCTTTTAATAAAAGAAGGCTTTTTAGAAACGAGTTTCTTGGGGAATGGGATAAAGAGGACTTTTGCTTATAAATCGCATATTTCACAGGAGGAACTTTTTAAGAAAAGAGAGGAGTTTTGGGGTTTTTTTAAAGGAAAATTATAAAGAAACTTATTTAAATTTTATCTATTTAGACACTAGAACTGAAGGCAATCCTGAAGCATGGCAGACTATAAGAGCCTGTATTTCAAATGATGATGGTTTTCATGATTTTTATAAAGCTTTTGAAGACTTTTTTATAGGCTCTGCGGGTTTATTTTTAAGGGCTTCGGGATTAGAAATGATAAAGAGCTCAATTCAATCAGTTTTTGATGAAACAGGTAGTTTAAAAGAAAAAGACTGATTTTTTCTAGATAAAAGCTATTGTTTTTTTCTTAAGGATCGAAATATGAGACCCCGATTTTCTGCATAAATGACCCACAAAGCTATGAATTAAGAAAGAATTCAGAGCCGAATATCCCAATTGGGAACTTCAAGAAGGAGATTATCGAGGTTTTAAAGGGGGTTTTAGTGTGTTTTTCGTTGATAAAGACTGAAAGATCAGGATAAGATGCGCGAAATTGCCTCATGATATGGTTTTGAAGCTAGAAAATAGTCTAGTTGTGAAGGATTTGAAGGAAATGTTCAGGAAAAAGGCTACAGAGACTTGTGATATTAGTGCATTTGTTATAAGAATGTTCATGAGAGGAAAGGAGATGAAGGATAATCATTTGATGGGGGAATTCAATGTGGGGAATGAGGATATGTTGCAGGTGTTTTTACAGGCTAAAGGTTGATACTAATGAGGTGGCTTATATATAATGAGGATAAATGTCACTTTTGTGATGTTTTTATGGTAATAAATAAATGAATTAAACATTGAAATAAATGAGGGGTTTTTTTTCGCTTGAATTCTTAATATTTATTAATTTATATATGCAATTTCATCATTAAACTATATGAATTATTCTCAATGGTATATTTTGTGCCTTGTGTTAAATTTTTTTCGTAGATTATCATACTCTTCACTTGGCAATTGGCATTAACAATTCTAAAAACATAGTTATTATCATGGTAAGAGGAAGACCCTCTACCCTCATAAAAGCAACCAATCACATAACCGTCCTTCAGAATCTGGTCGATATTCCCAATTTCAATCCATTTGCAAATATTCTCATTGTGCAAGTTAGATTCACATTTCCTAATCATTTTACCAGCTTCATCTACTATGTAGAAAAATAACACCCCTTGTAGAACCATTTTAATAGATATAGCTTTCAAATTTATTGGATTCTTTAATTGTAACACATATCCTCTCAAATAATCTGCTGGGCCAATTTTTTTTGGGAACATCCCATATTTTGGGTCGGTTTCATCACCAAAAGACAAATCATAAGTTACTTGCTCTAGTTTCTTTTTTTCTAACTCCAACTTTCTCAAAGAATCTTGACTCGCTAAAAATTCTTCCTTTAAAGAAATAATGCTTTTTTGAGAATTTTCTTTGTCTTGATTTAACCTTTTAATTTCCTCTTCTAAATTTTTCAGAATTTCTTCGAAGTATTTCCTTTCAATACTAAGATTCTTCTCATTGACTTCAAACTTATGCACAATTTCAATCAAATCCTTCCTTTCATTCTCTAGTTTTTTTATAGAGACATTGCATTTTAAGCATTTCTCATGGTTGCATTCTGGTAAAAACTTGCATTCCAAATAATGATTTTCTAATGCATTAAACTTGACTTTGAAGTTGCATTCAGTATTAGGGCAAGGTATTACTCTAAAAGGACAATCTTTTTCCTTATGAACTTCTAATAGATTGCTTTTGATTTTTTGTTGGCAGTCGTCACATGGCTCGTTTCTGAAAATACATTCCGATTCTTGATGTTTTTGAATTTCTTCATATTTGAGGATCTTTTGACAGCCATCTGGCTTGTTTTCACAAGACATCATCGTTTCATTCAATAATTTTAACCATTTCCTTGTCACTTCAGAAAAATCAGACGAATTGCATGTGGAATTTGGGCATTTAGCCAGATTTTCTATGCAAGAGGAACAATAGATCTCCTCACAAGATTTGCATTGCTTCGGTTTAATTAGCAAATCTGAACAGATTGTGCATAATAGTTCCTCTTTGGGGAGTACACGAGATTCGACTTGATCGATTTTTTTGCAAGCTTTTTCCATAGAATTGAATAAAATAAATTAATTTTTTAATATTCCTCGAAAAAATTGATTTATTTTAATACCATGATCTCATCATTTTGATTTTGATTTTGAGGGGTCTCTATTTTCTTATTAATGTATTTTTTTTTTTAATTATTACAAAAAAAGGAAAAATATAATACTACGAAAATGTTTTGGATGCATAATAACACTCCATTGAATTTTTTTTTTTTTTGGATTGTATTAAAAAATTAGAAATTAGAAATTTCTTTTAATTATTTATAGACATTAATAAGACAAGGCTCGAAAACAGA
>Ga0302186_10003447_pt1 | contig 11579 bp, 14 predicted proteins | sample II_Bog_E1_2_FD_198782 | JGI IMG/M metagenome (GOLD analysis project Ga0302186, IMG submission 198782) | Peat permafrost microbial communities from Stordalen Mire near Abisko, Sweden - II_Bog_E1_1 | ecosystem: Environmental > Terrestrial > Soil > Wetlands > Peat | place: Sweden: Abisko...
TCGTATAATTTTGAAAAATAAAAAAAAAACTGTATTTTTTCCAAAGTTTTCCATATTTTTTTTAATTATAAATCAAATCTGTTAACACTTTTAAAAGCCTCTTAAAAATCCATTGTTTTTTCACTCCCTGGTTTCGAGCTACAAATTTGAGGATTTGTTAATGAATCATGAGTTTCATTTGTTTCTTCTTTCTCAGGAGATTGAGAAAGTTTTTCAATGACCAGCTTAAAATGCCCAATAAATAAAAATATGGAAAAAATATATCGGTTATACTTTTCTTTTGGAAGTGCTTTTAATTCCCCAACTCATCGTTTCTATTTTAATCTTGCTCAAAGAATTAAAGCATGGAGTTTTTAACACGTGCATAATTGCTTGGAAATCCTCAAAATCTTGGTTACCTTATTAATCCAATAATAATAATAGAGAATAAAAGAATATCCAAACCGAAAATTTCCTGGATTTTTATGACCAAATCGCTGGATTGAATGAGTACTTTTTTGATTTGGTTGCTAATGTTGGGTGGAATTGTGATCAGGAGTGTGGAGAAAGAAGATTTCAAAAAAACTTGCAATGAATGAAGGAACTTAAACAACTCAAAATTTGTATATTTGATTTGGCACAACTTGCTAAAAAGGTTATGAATGACAATTTTTCTTAAAGTTGTGTCATTTGGGTTTCTAAGAAAATTAAATAAATAATCAATCATTAAGAAGAAATACTTTAAATTATTTTCAATTGATTGGAAAATATTTTCGAAGAGTTCTTTTAAATTCGCAAATCGGTTGATGTTGGTTTCATTGATTAATTTTTCCAGATTTTCTTTGTTTTCAATGTTTCGCGATAAATCTAATTTAGGAATATCAGTTGCTAAAACTAAGGGGTTGATGTTAAGATTCATTTTATCATATCTCCAAGCAATTTTTGCCTTTATATTTCATGAATTCTTATTAATTAATTTATTTTTTGTACATTAACATTTTCATTTTTTTTGGTTTCTTCGGCTTCATTTTTTGAATCACTTTTGACTGGAATCAAAGATTTCCATTCTGTAATTCCACCTTCATAAATGAAGGAAGTTTGATTTGAATGGAAATTCGATCCTATATAATATCGTAGGAAATATAAATAAATGTTTGATGGGAAATCCTCTTCGATCAGATAAATCATTCCTTTTTTCAAAGAATTATTAAAAATGGGTAGGGAAGTTAAGGAGAAAATAAATAAAGTTAAGTTCAAATATAATAATTTAAAAGGATATCATCAAATTCTGGAAGCCCGAAGTATGCTTTGAAGGTGTCTTCTTTGTTAATGTTTGGATTTTCTTTTTTTTTAAAGCTGGATTTCATTATTTTTCACTATTTTTAAGAATAAAAGCAATTCTAATAAATTAAAACAAATTAATCAAAAAAAAAAAATTCATTTGAAATCCCATATTTTTTTTTTTAATACAAATAACTAAATGGATTAATGGGGAACAACATACACTATATTTTTACTCGGGTTTATATAGGTTTGCCTCATTAATTGGTAACAAAGATCCTGCAGTTGAGAATAAACACAAATATATCCAACATATTTAAAACTCAATTTCATGGCCATGACTTGAGGATTTTTGAAAACATAGGTTTTGAGACAAAAATAAGAAGCCATTGTCATTAAAGCCGCCCCAGTGTTGCTTAAGAAAGATTGTTCTCTTCCGTAATTTTTTGTGATTATCCCGTTTAAAAATTCATTGAGAACTAGAAAAATTTTAGTTTTGTTTCAAAAAATTATTCGACTAAAGAAAGTTGAAGAAATTCCAAATCCTCTTCCACTGAACAAAAGGCAATTTTTGGCTTTCGGAAGATCCTTATAAGATGCCAATCCTAACCCGAGAAAAAATCCTGCACTTGCTTGAAAATTTTGTATGAAACTGAAATTCTTTATTGAAATTATAACAATCGCTTACTACAAATGACTATTGAAGAAATGATCCTTTCAAGGGAAGAATATCTATTTAACAAGACACCATTGCTATATTCATAGAGATAGGTTGATTGGTTATGCAATCTTCTTAATTTAATTATTTCTTCTAAGGAAAGACCTTTGGCATCTATTTCATTGCAAATAAAAATAAAGCAATATGGATTTTTTTTTTTTTTACCCAAATATTCACTATTTTTCTTTGTGTGATGCATATTTTCATAATTGTTTTCGGATTTCATGCTTGTTGACATATAATGATAACTACAAAAAAATAAAGAAATTCAAAATTTCAGATAAAAATAAATATTTTTTTGAATTTCTTAGATATATTTTCAAAATGCGTCGATGCCATTTTCTTTGCTTTTCATCTCTTTTGCTGCTTACCCTCGTGAATTGTAATTTGAAAGTTTATAGTCCGGCAAGTTTGTCAGATGAATTGCCGTCCGGAATCAAATATTCAATCGCAAATTTCGGGCATATTCCATACGGTCGAACTTTAATAGCGCCTATTAAAATTGCCAATCCTTTCGTTGCTTGTTCTCCTTTAGAGCCAATTAATCCAGATGAAGTCAAAGAGTCTCCTTTCATTTTAATAAAACGAGGAGAATGCACTTTTGTGACCAAAGTCAAATATGCGCAATTAATCGGAGCTAAGATGGCGATTATTGTTGATGATAAGCCTGAACAATCTGAAAATATTACAATGATCGATGATGGATTTTCATACTCTTTGAGAATCCCATCAATTTTCATTGAAAAAGCAGATGGAGACAAATTATATGAATATTTAACTTCTCAAAACGCTCAGAAAAGGGATGTGGTTCTCACAATCACATTCGATTCCGACAAAAGTGATAAGATCGAGATAATTTTCTGGCTCTCCACTTCAAATCGAAACAGCTTCCGTTTGGTGAGAGAATTTGATAAATACTATAAAGAACTCAAAAATGATGTGCGATTCAGTCCTCATTATGCGATTTGGCCATGTCCTGATTGTTTCTCAACAAATTATACACAATCTATGGATAATTGTGTTTCTGGAGGCAGGTATTGTTGTCCAGATCCTGATGGAAATGGCCCAGCAACAGGCTCTCATGTGGTTCAAGAAGACCTAAGACAATTATGTGTTTTCCAAAATTACCCTGATTTATGGTGGACCTACATGAAGAAATTCGATACGACTTGCAACATGGACTTACAAGTTGTGGAAGAATGCACATCCAAACTCATGACATCTATGAACCTCGATACCAACAAAATAAATAAATGCTTTGAAGACAGCTTTGTTAAGACAGGCGCAACTCTGGACATCAACCTTGACGATAATACTATCTTGAAAAATGAAAGAAACCTGTTCTTACAAAACGGAATCCAATTTTGGCCTTCTGTCTCTATAAATAATGATTCTTTCAAAGGTAATATTGAAGGTGAAATGATTTTCGAAGCAGTTTGCAGCAAATTCAATAAGATTCCTCAATATTGCTATGATGTGATGGGTGTCACTGTGAATCAAAAGATGGAAGGTATTAGCATTAGTAAAATCGTTATATTGGTGATAATTAGTTTGATTTTATTCTTGTTGTTTCTCGTTTTTTGCTATAGGATTTATTTAAAACGATTATTCCATCGAGATATGAGCACCAAGGTAAGTGAAATGGTCTCACAATATATTGCCTTCTATGAAAGTAGAGAAAAGAAAAATAGCAGCCAACTCAATCCTGAAAGCGTTTAAACTTTGACCTAAATAATTGAAGACATTTTTTTGGAATTTAATTTTGTTTTTTAAAGAAAAAATTTATATTGAATAGTTTTTTTGTAATTTATACTTTTTTAAAGGCTTTTTTCTAAAGTAAAAATGTTTTTTCAATTATTTTAATTTTATATTACAAAATTAAAAATTTGGAAAAAAATTTTAGCTAAATTTTTTATTTATTGTGTGTATTTTTCAAAAATATTTTTTATTTTCATGTTTTTAACAAATTTCTTTATAAAAATTCAAGGCTTTAGAAAACAAATTATCTAGCGTGCTCATTGGGGTCGCGCCCCAATTTATAAATAAATAAAAAATTCAAGGTTTCAGAATTATTTTTTGTGCCAAATTTTATTTATTTGCTATTAAAACAGAATAATTAAGCCTGAACTTTAAGATTCATTTCCCAAAAACAAAATTTGTTCTTAAAAAAAAAACCCCCCATTTTAAAAAAAATGCTTTATTCAGTTAATGCACCTTATTACCGTCAATTCTTGAGTTTCGGCTCTTCAAAGTCCACCATAACTAAGATTTTATTTCAATGTCTTTAATTAATTGTTTTAGGAAAGTCTTAAAACAAGTCGGTCAGGTTGGTGAAAAAAATGTTCAAGAAAGAGTCCAGAATAGACCTTTATCAACAGGAGTTTGATTTGAAAGAAATAATGAAAAGGAGGATTCCCCCATAATATGAATTATTGAAAAAAAAAACATTGATATATTTAAATTCTTTGGATTTCAGGAAAAAAAATGTTTTTTTCTTCTAAATTAAGCGAAATATTTTGGTGGAATGTAATTTTTAAAGGGGTTGATTCCATTTTTCTCAAGGAGTCCTACGAGTACCTCACATAGATTAAAGGCTCCGACTGGATCTTCTCCTGGCACACTACAAATTGTCAAAAACAAAAAGGGTTGTTTTTTCAAGTCTTTATTTTTAAGTGTTTTTATCATAATTCCAGCACCACAAACTAAATCCGAGAGCTTTTTTTATTTATTAGTGTGGAACTTAAAAAATATACAAAAATTACCTTTTCTTCATATTTTTTGTTAATGATTTCATCTAAATTTTTGAATTTCGAGAGATCAAAAGCCTCTTTTTTTAATTGTTCACTTGCGAAATAATAAATGGCCTTCGGTCTATTGAAGACATGAGAAAATTAATTAAAATTTTTCTCACGAATGAACGATTTCAGAGTCTGGAGTTGTCTTGAAAAGTGTTCCAGATAACACAAGATTGGAAACAAATGAATGGATTTCAATGAATTTATTCAATTCTTTGAGGAAATCTTTCACTTTTTTCTATAAATTTTTTTCAGATTTCATAATGTTTTTAATGAAAACTAACTTCTTTAATGGAACTTCTCAATTGTAAAATGGCAATCTTGGATTTTTCATTGAAATAGATTTCTGCAGGCAAGCATAAAGCATTTTCTTCACATTTTATAATATCAGGCAATCTCCCTAAAATTTGTTAGTATTAATTTATTTAGAATTTTTGTTTTAAAAAGAACCAATTGATGGTTGCAAAGTTGATGTTTTGAAATAACCGATCCTCTTAAAGTTATTGTTTTTGATCAACATGTCCGCAGCAAGGGTACCCACATTACCAATTGAAAATGATGGCTAAAATTTATTATAACTAATGAAACCGTGTTTAATTTTGTTTACAATTATGAGGATAGAGCCCACTATTTCTTGAAAAAAGTTGTTTTCCATATTTATTTTGCTCGAATATAAAAAAATGAAAATTTAAAATTGTTTTTAGATCCCCAATTTTTTCTAATCAGAAAAATTTTTCAAATAATTTTCCAAAAGAAAAATTTCTGTTTTGAAAAAAAAATTAATTAAAAGAAAGAAGGAAAAATCTTTTTGTTTAACTAACAGAATTTTGAATGTTTAAATCTCTTTTAATTTAACGAAATGTCTATCAATTAAATTGAGGTACCTTCTGTTTTCCTCTGTGAGATTGTTCCTGGATCAGTTTTTGATTTTCATATTCCTCATTCATGTTATTTCGATCAGAATCATGAAACATCTGTTCATCTCTTTTATAAAAATCGAAATCTTGCGGGTTGAAATTAGATTTTTGCACGAATTCTTTTGGGATTCCGCTTGTAACAATTCCATTAATATATGGGCTTTTTTGTGAGTCCTTTCCTTTTTTGACTGCAGGCATTGAGCTTTGGAGAAGTTCAGTTCTTCCGCTTTTTATTAAATTATCATCACAAAATTTCCCGATTTGTGATTTTTTCATGAATTCTTTTTCTTCGAGAAATGAGGATTGAAGATGAGTTTTGCCCTTTGCTGCTAACAATTCTATTGCTAATTTGTCCCCCAGACTGGCAGCTTTTTCATAATATTCAATCGCTTTATCCTTATTTTTTTCGCCATATTTGCCCTATTTGCAGAGAAGAGAAAGAAAAATAAAAGGTCAATTTATTGTTAAATAGAAATCACTTCAGCATATAAGTGTCCAATATTTAGGAAACCTCGAGAGTCTCCAAACTCATTAGAAGCTTTTTTAAAACATTCCAAAGCCTTATATATTCATTCCTAGATAAAATATTCATCAAAAATCAGTTTTACTTTTCCAATATCTTTATGAAGAAAGTCGTTTCCTGTTTCCAGTAGAACCCTAAAAAACATTCACATGATTTAAAAATAATGACCCACCCTATATTAATCAGAGCATCTGGGTCATTCATTTGGGCAGCCTTTTCATAATATTCAATAGCTTTTGCCATATCTGCCTTTTCCACTCCACACCCAGAATAGAAAAAGTTCCCTAATTTATTTAAAGCAGGTGGATAATTGAGTTCAGCAGCTTTGCTTTATTAAACATCGTTTTAAAATATTTATAGATATATCTACTGATAATAGTTCAATGCCACTTTGAAATCCTTGCCAACACCAAACCCTTGATAATTTATCAAAAAATTATATATTATAAATTCGTATTCAAACTTTAGTTACCATATTCATATAAATATCCTAAATAGTAATAGGCAGACTCTTTATCAGTATCCTCCGTTATTACTTCATTTAACATTCTAGCAGCCTCTAAAAAATCATCATCTTTATTTGTTCCTAAAGCGTTTCGCAAAATGTGAGAACAATAAAATAATTTCCCTTCCAAATCTCCCTTTCTTGCAGAATCTTTGAATAGACTAAAAAAAATTTTAATTTATTGAAGAAGACTCATTAACCTATAAGCTTTTTCTAAATTTTGCTCAACTCCAATCCCTTTTTCAAAGCAAACACCTTTTTTAAATTGAAAATTCATGTAAATGGAATTTATTATTTCTTTAAAAAACCAAGATTATATAAAGCCTTCACATGCCCAAATTCCGCAGCGACTTCAAAATATTTGATTGCTTTTCGATAATTATCGCCTTTCACTTTTTCAGGCACCAAGTTCTCCATATATAATTTGCCTAAATTATTCAAAGCTCTGGGATGCTTTAATTTCTTTGCCATTTTATAATATTCAACAGCCAATTTATAATCTTGTTCTTCATGAGCCATAAAACCAAGGTCAGTTATGGCATCTTTATGTCCTTTTTCAGCAGCAGCCATAAAATATTGTTTGGCTATTTCCCTATTTTCTTCTTTTGTTTTGCCTCCATCGCTTAAGATTCCTTTTTCTTCCATCAGCCCTAATTGATATAAAGCTTCTGCATCTTTATCATTTTCATCTTTTGATATCGATTTTTCGTAATAATATAGTGCCTGTATTTAAAAAATAATTTTAAATAGATTACAAATACACCCACTTTTTTTAAATCACGAGGAACGTATTTCCCATCCAAATAAATTTTTCCTAATGAATTACAGGCACCAACATTAATCTCATTAGCTTTGTGAACCTGTTTATCTGCTTCCTGATGATATATTTTCATCGCAGCCATTACATCTTGAGGCCTTCCTAAATAAAAATTAGATCTATAATTCAAATAATAAATTAGATTAACAAAAAAAACAATAATTTTCAAATTTTCAAATACTAATTTCAATAAAAATAATGTATATGTACCAAATCCAAAAAGTAGTTCATGGGCTAATCTTATAAAATCTGGTTTGACATCACTTTCAATTCGTTTGATGACTTCTTGCTTGATGATTTGAGGCTCTTGTTCATGAGGAAAATGATCCTCCAAATAACTTCTGATTTCTTTTCTAAATTCGTTCTCATTGAAAGATGGAACGTTATGCACTTCCTGAAAACCTTCCCTTGCATCCGAGTTCAATAATCCGAACCAGAAAAATTTCAACTCCTTCATTTTAATAAATTTTACTTCCAGACTTTTTATTGCTCTTTTATTTCAAATTAATAAAATTTAAAACTTTTGAAAAATCTTACTTTCCTCCACCACAACACCCGGCATTAATTAGTTGAGGTATGTGAGTTTCTAAGTCTCTGGCTGTCGAATGAGTTTCATTTATGAGTTTTTTCACCCAATCGTTTGGTTTTATAGGGAAATTCTTTTTTTTCTCAACAAACTCAGATAAAATTTCCTTTAATTTCATAATTTTTTTGATTTTATTAGCTTTTAATAGGTACATGTAAGTCCTTCAAAGTGGTATGAAATTCCGCTTTCATTGGAGCGGGAAGTTTAGGTGATTGAGTAGCTGCATTTTCAACATTAACTAACAAAAAATCAAACATTTTCTTTCAAAAAAAAACAAATAAATTTAACCTAATGTTGGCCTTATTTCTGACAATTTCTTTAACAGTTCATCTATAAGGAGAGTGTCGGCATCTGATTTTTTTGACAAATCATTTTTTTCCTTTGCCTTGCGCATTTCATTGATATAATGCTCCTTAACCCTTTCTAAGATGATATTTTCTAAGTCTTTCTTAGCTTTTTCTCGATCGTAGCCTTTTTTTTTCATCAGGTTTGATAAAATATGAAAAGGTGTTTAAAAGAAAAAATTTTATTTAATTATAAAAATTTATCAAAAATGTTTTTGAAAAAATATCCGATCAAAAACCCAAATTTTTTAAATCCAATTCCGTTCTATCAATTCAAGCCCATTTCTCTTTTTTCACAGTTAAATTCTACTTCTAATGATAATCTCAAAGAAAACCACAAGGAAAGTTTTCTTCATAAATCGAAAAATCGGTTCAATCAATCAAAAATCAAAAGATTTTATGAAGTTTCCAAAAGAATGAATGTCTTTAGGTTCTTTAAGCGAGAAATCAACGAACAAAATCTGCTGCAATTTTTGAAAAAAGTACAAGGTGTTACCCTCTTTTCCTTATATGAGACCATTTCTTTCTCCTATTTATTTAATTATCTAGATTTTCTTAACAATAATTCAATATATTTGATCAGCGGGGGAGGTCTTTTATCATTGGGATCGCTCTATTTATTACAAAAATTCGATCATCCCAATCAAAGCAAAATAGGAAAATTCATATTTTATCAAACTTTAATCCTAAGCTTATCTATGATTTTAACGCCTGCAATCACCAGCATTTCTAGCCCAATAATAGTTCCTGCAATTTATGTTATCAGTGCTGCTTCTTTTATTTCATCTCAAATTTGCAATCAATCTTTCGTCAAAAAGAGATGGTTGCTAACTTTGGGAGGCTTTGTTGCTGCAATCTTAAATTCATATTTGGTTTTATATGGAATTTCTTATTTTTCTTTTGTGGCAGTGGGAAATAATCCTTTCGTCTTGGGATATCAGAATTTTTGGGTAAAAAATGAAATTTATTTGATCAGTGGTCTCTTCGCATGGAGCACAAGTGCCGCATTGAAGAGCTTTAAAAGAGGGGAGACGGATTATTTTAAGGTGGCGTTGGGTTCGTATATAGCATTAGTGAAACGAATGGTGAATATTTTGGTTTTTTTATTGAAAAAAATCAAGGGATAAAAGTTAAATTAAAAATAAGAAATCTTTGATGTTGTCTAAAAAACTTTTGCATATATTGTTTTTTTTTCTCATTTCAATAATTACATTTATTTAATTTAAATTTTGACCTCAGAAGGTTCCTGCATTTGAAAATATTCATTTTTGGGCATTATGTTAACAATATCACTTGAAAATTCAAGTGCCATCGATTTCCCATCATTTTTCTCTTTTTTGACATTTGACCCCTGATCATGTTGTTCAGCAACTTGTTGTGCACTATCAAAATCCGCACAAAGCATAGATGGCAACACAAAAACAACCCAAACATTTGTTAAAATTATCAACAAATATAAATTATCGAAATTGTTTTCTGTAATTCCTAAAAATATCATCAAACCAGCTCCCATTTGATTTCCAATAATTGAAGAGAAATTATAAATTGACATCATGAGCGCATACATAGTGCCTTCCATGTTTTTCGGGGATAATCGACATGCAATAATTAAAACCGGGAACAAATTAAGCTCTAACATAAAATCTGTCATCAGAGAATCTATGAAACAAAACAATTTGTCTGGAATGCCAAAACTTTTATTAATTCTTGAAATCAATATGATTTGACTGAGGTCCAAAATAACATAAACAATAGTTGTCGAAATGAAAAATTTTTTATAACTCATGAGCTTGAAATATCTATTATAGATAAAAATCCCAAGAATTGAACCGAAGCTCTGAAGCAAACTAAGAATTCCTATAAAATCAGGTTGGAAATCCAGCACGTTTGTATAAAAGTAGAAAATGGCCCGATTTGAGGACGGTCTGGTGGTCAAAAGGAACAAAAATAATATTGGATAAAAAACTCTTTTTTGTGAGAGAAAGCGTATCAAAAGACAAACGGATACTTTTAAACTTTGACTTTCAGGAGTTTTGATGGCTTCAGAAAATTGACTATAATTTTGTAATTGTGATTTTTCTGGACTATCTTTAGCTAAAATTTGGTTTTTTGACCCTCTGATCTCAGAAATAAAGCAAGATGCCAGACCACTCAATAAAGAAAAAATTGCAGATAATATAAAGGCTTTATATAAATTATATCAACAAAATTTGGAAAAAAATGGATATACTTATTGTGTTATTGACTTTTTCCAACAATAGTCCGCCGAGATAAACGGTGATCAAACTTCCCATATAGCGAGATCCGACAAAAGAAGAAACATTAAAGGAAGCTTCTTTTTGTTTTTCAACTTCGGATTTGTTTTTTGAAACATTTTGAGTGATTTCGACGATCAAAGCCTCTATTTTAATTAAAATTCTTAGAGAATGAGACTAAAATAAAACAAATATTACCACAAATCACATTGATGAAGGCGGAAGCCAAACTTAAAGCAATTAAACAAAAAACTCCAATGTAAATATTTTTAATTGATGCCATTAGCAAAAACCAGAGAAAAATTTGAAGACAGGAAAATAATATTAAATAGCTTTTTCTTCTATATCCCATTAAAGGGAAAGAATCAGAGATAAAACCCCAAATGGGTTTGATTATCCATGGAATCGAAGATAAACTATCCATGAAAGTTGCATCGCTCGGGGATAAAAGGAAATCATCTTTATATAAATATTGAATGGAGACAGAGGAGATTCCAGTGCTTGCATCTTGTAAAAGTCCAAGTAAAATGACCAGATAATAAGATCTATTCTTTATTGAAAAAAGCCAGTTGAAATTAGCCATTTTGCGGGGGGGATATTATAGATCGAGTTTTTTGAACCAATTTATTTTCATTTTTAGGTTATTTTTTGATTATTGAATTTTAGTTTTTTTGAATTTTGTCAAGTTTTTACTAAACAAATATTTTTTTTCTCTAAAATAATTTTTATAAGTTCCAATATTTTTTTTTCCAAAATTTAATTTGAGTAATTCTTAATTTTGCTTTTTTTAAAAAAAATCCAATTTAATTTTTTTTTTATAAAAAAAAATTATATATTTAAACAAAATTTTAAAATCCAT
>Ga0302186_10003452_pt1 | contig 11564 bp, 12 predicted proteins | sample II_Bog_E1_2_FD_198782 | JGI IMG/M metagenome (GOLD analysis project Ga0302186, IMG submission 198782) | Peat permafrost microbial communities from Stordalen Mire near Abisko, Sweden - II_Bog_E1_1 | ecosystem: Environmental > Terrestrial > Soil > Wetlands > Peat | place: Sweden: Abisko...
TTTTATATAATAGGTTTTCTTATTTTCCTTTATCTGAAAATAATTATTTTCATTTTATGATTAAAATTTTGCTTTCTGAGTTTAAATTTTCCAAAAAAATATAAAAAATTAGCTGTGATAAATTTTATTTGAAAATTATTATGAAAAATTAAAAAAAAAAATATATTATATAATTTCTTCTATTTAATCTCAAAAACCTAAAGTTTTAATTTCCAAATAAGCTATTCATTATTTAAACTTATTATTTTTACTCTTTTTCCCCACTCCTTTTCTTAAGTTTTTCTCTTCTAAACTCTTCAATCTTCCTCTTCAACTCCTCCTGTGGCACGATCATTTCCTTCGTAAGGGTTTGCCTATTAAACGGGTCAGTGGCATCACTTAACAAATGCTTCACAATCGTCATTCTATCCACAATCACATTAGAAGTGGGTAAAAGCACTGGATCACTCATGATTTCATTCATCAAAGGGTCTAAAAACTCTTCTGGAATCTCGCCTAAAGCTTCTTCTTGTTCTTTTTCTTCGATTTTCATCTTGGAAAGCAGATCTAGCATATTTTTAAAGTTCTCAATTTCTTCAGGATCTAAGAGATTTTCACGGATCAGTATTTTCAATGTTTTATCAAAAGTCTTCTGATTGAAACTGCGTTCATCTTTTATCATTGTATTCAAAAAAATCTCTGATTTGCTTAGATTCAAATATAAATGCACGATGCATTTTAAGATGAATTTAGGGTCAAAATTCAATTTCTTCATGTTCTTTGATTTTAAAGCCAATGAATTCTTCCCGTTCAAAGCCTCTATCGTGTAATTCAGATTATTGACCAATTTTTCCCTGATTTCCTCCATGATAAACGCCTTTGAGGCTATATAGCTAAAGAAATCTAGGTTATCATAATATGCATTGAGGAAAAGCAAAAAAGTAGAGACCAAACGCTTGTTTTCTTCATAAATTCTGGCTTTTTCCATTTTTTCCATTGGGTTCATGATCGTTGCTTCTATTTCCTCAAAGACTTTAATCTCTTTAAGCTTATTTAATGCTTCATCTAATAAATAGATTAGGTCATTCAAGAGTAAAAACATAAATTGGAGGAATTTATCAGAATTTCTCTCGATGAATTCTTTGAATTTACCCCGATAATCAAATTTCTGTTGGGCGCTTTCGTTCAAAATGAACGAAAAAATCTTACATACAGCATGTCGATATGAGAACTTCTCATAAAATTGGTTATTAGAGCCTGTTTTCTCCACATCGATGAAGATTTCCACTAGTCCTTCAACCAATAATTCATTGAAGAGAGTTCTTTCCAAAAGAATTGACTTAAATTGATTAAATAGACCTGCTTCTCTTTCCGGTTCAGGCACTAAAATGCTCAAAAAACTCACAAATTTCGCTCTGACATGAGGGTTCATGAGGAGATTCTTGGAACTCATGACCAAAAGCATGAAGTCACAACAAAAGCCGAAATATTTGATTTTTTTCATAAGCAATTCTGGGCAAAATTGGAAAATTATCAAAAGATATTCAAACATGTCTTCAGCCAGATAAACGGGTAATCGAGCCAAATTATCACTACATTTATTATCAAGAAGTCCTTTGATGGAAGAGAAGGTTTCGGTCATTGTATCATATTTAGTATCTAAGAAAGAAAAAACCAATAGACTCGTAAAAGCGAATATTCGAATCATATTGTCTATGAGTAGAGGGTCGAGGATGAAACTATCAATAGCGAATTTTTGACTGAATAGTGCGGAAAATTCAGGTGAATTTGGGTTCGTTTTATGCATTTTGTTGAGTTTTTTAATGAATTCTAAATAATTCTTATATAATTTCTGGTTTATGTGGATCAGAAAGGTTGAAATGTAATATATTTCTGTGATAAAATGGGGGTCGTTAGCTATTTCTAATGATTTTAACAGATATTTCTCAGGATTAAACGACTCCAAACCCTGAAAGGCGCCTGTCTGCTCGAAGTTAATAAAGAAAGGGTTGATTTTATCTAGTTTCGACAGCATTTTCTCTTCATTTTCAATGAACGGCACGCAGAAAAGCAGAGTGACTCGCATGAGATTTATAAGGAATCCATCACTAGAGGTCACCATGTTATTAGCATTGTACATTTTTGCTTTTTCCTTGTTTTTATCCAATGCAAAGAAGAACCAATCAAGCACCTGTCTCTTCATACCATTTCTCACAAGATTTTCCATAAGTTTAAACAAGAGAACCACTGGCTCATTGATCTTTTCACGGACATTACTGATATTTTTCTCAACGACATTCTTCATCATTTTTTCAGCACCTTTGAAATACGCCTCATAATATTTATTGTCATAATTAGGGAGAAAGGAAAGCTTTGAAAGGAAAGTTCCAAAGAGAGTGGCTTTTTCGAGCTCCATCCCGAATTTTATCCGGTTTTTATTGAGAAAACAACCGCTTTTCTCGCAGAAAATCTGAGCAAATCTGGGTTTTTTCAAGAGATAGCTCAGGAAGTTCAGATTCACGATCATGTCTTTTGTTTTTTCGAGATTATTATTGAGGAAACAGACTAGAATCCTCTTATTTAGGCTTTCAAACAGGTCAAAAATGTCATCTTCATTAGCTTCATTGAGCAAATTTTGAAAGAAGCCCTCCAGGAATTCCTCATTCAAATCTTCAATACAAACATCGTAAAATTTCCCCTTTATTTTATCATTGACATCCAGCACATTTTCAATTTCCTCTCCATTTTCTTCAATTTCATAAACCATAGGTGTCAATACCAAGGATAACATATAAGAATAGATCTTTTTCTGGACTAAAGGTTTGAAATCTTTGAAAATCCATGGATTTTCTATCAGATGGGATTCATGAGAATGGACCCAACAATTATAAAGATAAGCCAATTTCTCGGTATGGGAGTCAAAAAGCTCGGGAAGAGGACTGCGAAGGACTTTATCAAGGATGTCATCTAGAAGATCCAGAGTTAAGAGTGTTTCAGGGGATATTTCTTCAGAAATCAAAGATTTGATCTTTGGGCTTGACTTTAGAAAGATCTCTTCAATATATTTGGAGTCAAAATCAGCAGGTTTTAATGATTGGAAAGGATGCTGCTGTTTTTCATTAGGCTGATCTAATGGTTTTTCTGCATTAGCTTTAAGAGGAGTGCTATCAATAGGTTTTTCAATGGATTTTTCTATTGGTTTTTCAATGGGTTTTTCAATGGGTTTTTCATTGGGTTTTTCATTGGGTTGTTCAATGGCTTTTTCTATTGGTTTTTCTATTGGTTTTTCAATGGGTTTGTCCATTGGTTTTTCTCTCTCATAATCTTGAATTGCTTTTTGATAGGCAGATGATTTTTCATCCAGGAAGGTAGTTTTTTCTGGGGGTTGTTCGATCGGTTGTTGTTGTTGGTTTTCTAGAAATTTTTTCTCTCTGATCATACGAATCTCTTCTGGGGTTCGCTTGAGCTTTTCTTTGATGGTTTGCTCGGGTTGCTGTTCAGATGAGGCTGCGCCTTTGTTTCCCATTTAGGAGACGATTTTTTAAAATATGATTGTTTTGGTTTTTTTGATTTTTAAATTTTAGCAAATTTTTGCGATCATAATTTTTAAAAATAATAAAACAAAATTTTTTTTAGGAGTCAAAAAAAAATTTGGATTCACTTATTTTAAAATTAATATTTGCAAAAAATTAAAATTTAATATCAAATTTAATTAAAAAATTTAATTTAGTAAAGTGGGTTGGGTTTGTTGTTTGCAGTAAAAAAAATTTGCAGCCTATAATCAATGGATATTTATAAAAATCCATCATAAATTTTAAAATACATAATTTCGTCGACAAAATGTTCATAAAATAATTTTTTTCTTAACAAACTTTAATTTTATCAGCAAACATTAAAAAAACTTAGCATTTCATATGTTCCACAATATATTATGAACAAAATATATAAATTAATGAAACATTTATTTTCTGTTCGGCAAAGGGAGGGGATGGTTCATAACAGTTAACGGTTGGCTTTCTCCCTGATTTCCCAAAAGCGTCTTATATTGGTTTCCGATTTCTTTATTAATCAAGACGAATTTTTTCCTTGCATACGCGAAAGTGTCAAGTTCGCAATTTTTCATTGGGGTACTATCAGGCAACCACCAGAATTTCATGGATTTATTTTTCTTCTTTTCTATTTTGTGCACTTTGAAAGTCAGGAGAATTTGATAGACTTCCGTGAGATGGCAGATAGTTTTGATGCAGAAATTATTATCCTTGAAGAAATGGTTCCGTGATGATTCCTTGATGATCTGAGAGAATTCATCATACACCATCTTATGGAAGTCATCAAGCACCTTCTTCACCAATTTGGGTTTATCAAATTCTTTTGTTTTTGTAGATAACTCATGCACCTTTTCAAATAATTGAGGTGCCGTTATAACAAAAGTGCCTTCTTTTAAAGAGTTCGAAGTGATGAACTCACCCAAAGCAGTATCGACTTTCCCCCCCTTTTCCAGATTTTTGTTAAGTTGAACATCGCAGAGCTTATCAGTGAGATTTTCCGTGTTAAGTATCAAATTAAAGTTGGAAGGAAGAGATAATTTCTGCAAAAGATTAGGAGGAGCAGACAAAACGTTATCATATGTATTAACGAGAACGGAACGCTTTTTGTTGTTTAGATCTTGAGAGTCTTTTGCATTGCAGGAGCCCATTTGAAATGAAAAGAGTGGACTATGATTAAATTACTGTGAAAAAATAGAATGATTAATTGGGATTATCAAAGGGATATGTATAATTTATAATTTTTGGTAGTTATATGTTTTGTAAATTATTTTTAAGTAAAATTTGGAAAGAAATTTGTTATTAAAAAAAAAGAATAGGAAATTTTTCATGGACCCTTGAAAAATAAAATAAATTCATATTTTCAACCAATTATTTTGTTATAACTAACAAAAATATCCAAATATTTTGACTTTTCACTCAAAACAAAAACCTCTAAAAACATTGGCACAACATTTCCTGGTATTTGTAAAAGCTCCCCTATTGAGCTCTTCAAATTAACAGCTTTGAATGTTTGGACTTGAGACTCGAAATTCTTCGGATCGAACCCATTTAGTTTATAATAAGCAGGACTGCTGTTCAATTGGATGAAACATTTTAATTTATCCATGAACTTATAATCTCCATTTGCATCCCATGGGATTCCATTGTGAAAAACTTCAATCAAATGGTCAAGTAAAATATCAGCTTCTTTAGTATCCTTTATTAATGATAAAGAAATTTAGAATAGGAAAATGAATTTGAAAAACTATATAAGAAATTTCAAAAAACAATTAAAAATATTCCAAAAATTCCAAAATTCCAAAATATTCTGCAATTAATTAATCTTAAATTTATTGAAACCTGGATAAAATCGGTTTGTTGGAATTCAGGGTAATATATTAATAAAGGAGCATGAAGCAAATTATTTTCATCAAATTCCAAAGTTTTCTATTATTGGAAAATGTTTTATGAGAGAAAATTAATTTTTTTACGGAATAAGCTTCAGGTAACTCCATTGTTTTATGACCCAACATAATGTTTTTTGCTTTGAGTTTTTCAAGCAATGTGTGAAACTTCAACATTTTAAAAAAATTTTAAATAATTTTCATTTAAAACTTCTTTTTCCTGTTGCGATGTTTTGGATTTTTCTTTTTCTAATTGAATTTTTAGTTTTTTCGCTACTTCCTCTTTTAAATCCAATAGTTCTTTACTATCATTTTGGATCTTAATTTCCCAAAAGTCATTAAATGGCAATTTTTTTTAAAAAGAACCTTTAAACCCTGCTCAATTATCTTCAATGCCTCTTCATATTTATTCAAGAAATAAAGGGCGGAGGCATATCTGAAGTAAGCTTTCATAAACTTCTCGTTGATTTCAATTATTTTCTTGCAATCAATAATTACCCTCCCATAATTTTCTATTTTTCAGGTCAAAAAAGTTTTCTCAAAAAAAAATCTACTTAGTTTCATATTGATCAAGGTCCTATTCGACAGCAATTTCGTGTTTGTCTCTATATCGTTACATTTTATTGTTATCCCTTCCTCATAAGACTTCAAGGCTTCCCTGATGTAATAAACAATATCAGGACCTTTTTTATATAAAGCGTTTCCTCTTTCCTATCATATAAATTTTATTGAATGGGATAGAGACTTTAGTGTGGTTACATTGCAATTACGAGCCACATTTTCAGGGGTGTCACTAAACGCAAGGTTTTGAAGTGCTTGAAATTCGACATTTTGAGATATGTCTTCAGGCTGTTCTGACATAAAGAGCGGATGATTTCTGAAATATTTGATGTTTTCTTCCACCTCTTGATCAGTCATTCCTTTGGGGACGTAGTTCCAATCATCTTCTTCAGCGGAGTTCATTTTTTGTTTTGTTTGGATATTTTAATTATTAGCTAATGTTTTTTTTATTATTATGAGAGAATTCGTCTTTTGATGAGTTTTATTAAATAAATTTGTAATTTTTTTTTAAAAAAAAGGGAAGATATTAACTAAAACAAGAAATTCTTTGAATTTTTCATTGTTTCAAAATAAACTCAAAAAATTTTAAAAAAAAAGAAATTTTTTTGAAAAATGTAAAAAAATGGCATTTTTTTCCATGACAAGTTTTTCATTTTGTTTTAAATCAAAAGCTCAAAGGTGATTTTGTAAATACGCCTTTTGATGCTTGGTATTTTCATTTCATTTCCCATAAATAAAAGAAAAACAAATTATTTATAATTAAAAAAAAATTTTGAACAGATACAAAGATAAATTTCCCTTTGAACCATGGTGGTATACCCCTCTTCATTTTTATTCCATTTTTAATTTTCTTCCCCAGGATTTAGCTACTGAAGAACTCCAAATTGAGGAAATCCTTGATGCCCAAAATTTGACCGCTGAAGAAAAGAAAGAGTCTATTGTACGAATCAAAAGTTTTGTAACAAAACATCGCGAAAACTCCTCAATCAAAACGATTTTCTCCTGTGCCAACACGATGATCGGTTCGGTCTGTTTGATTCTTCCCTTGATATTCAATAGTTCTGGGATTTTCACCTCGCTGATCATTTTGGTTGTGGTTTGTGTGATCTCAATGAAAACATGCGACCTGCTCTTAATTCATGTCAAAGAAGAGGAAGAGGATCTTCCGGCCTTGATCGCCCGTTTATTGGGGAACTACTATTCCAAAGTTTTTTGTCTGGCTTCAGGGTTGTTGCTTTGCATTGTGGTCATCATATATTACCTGCTTTTAGCAAACATGGCCTATTTGATCATTACTTTCATCATTAACCATTGGGATCCCACTGCCTATGTTTCGTCTAAAACCTTCAGTTTTTCGAAATTTTCATTCCAATGGGCTAGTGTGGTGGCATTGGCAGTAGCAGCGATTCTTGCGAACCTCAAAAAAATCGCATTCATTGTGAAATTGGGTCATTATGGTGTGATTTGCCTTTATATCTATACAGTTTTTATCATTTATATTGCCATTGATAATATTGTAAATGGGAACTTTGAAACCAAGAAAAGTGAAATCAATTATGTCACCAATGACATAGCTAATTTGGCGGGCACTTTCGCACTTTCCTATATGTTGCACAATGCTGTCATTCCTATTGTCAAACAAAATAAGCATCAAGAGAAAAATACCAGAGATATTAGATTGGCCTTCCTTTTGACGAGCTTCATTTATTGCATTATTGGTTTTTTTGGATGCTTAGGAATTGTTGGGAAATCGACTCCTGATGGCTCGGCTCCTAGCACAGTTATGGATTTCTTTGAGAAAGATGATGTTTTGCCGTTTCTTATTGAAATAATCTTCGCAAGCCATCTTTTGACCTCTTTCCCGATAGTGAATTATCTCGCGAGAACACAAATTTTGCAATTGTGGTTCCATTATGAAAGAATACCCAATCTTTATAGCTATATCTTCAATTTTTGCATGTTGTCAGTGTGTTTGGTGTTCGGAATTTTCAATGTGAGTCCCGGGATTGTGATTGCCATTGATGGTGCTGTGGTGGGTTTCTTCATCATTTACGTGATTCCAGTGAAACTGCATTTGAAATGTTTATATGAAAAAGAAGAAAAAGAAAAAGGCACAACTTCACATGAAAGTGTTAATGCGGAAAGAGAAATCTATATGAGCTTAGTGGACAGACCAGATTGCGATCACAGCAAACATAAAAGATTCTCGAAGAAAACCAGATATGTGTTTTATTCCGTGATCATGCTGATTGGAATCGCGTTCATGGTAGTCCAGATTGAAGAATTCATTAGAGGATTTTTTAAATAAAAGTATAATTTGTTTTAATTTTTTTTTTTTGTTATTGTTTTTTTTTTTTGCATCGAAATCTCGTTAATTAAAAAATTGAAAAAAAAAAAAAAAAATTTTTTAATTTAATATTTTTTTTTAAAAAAAAAATATTTTGGAATTTTCTGAATTTCTAACAAAACATTAAATTTTACTTTTAAGAAAATAGTTAATGAAGCATAATCGATAAAAAAACTTATAACCCCATTATTTTAGAAAACATCGAGTTTTCTTTTAAATCAATAATCGAGGACATTCCGCTAATTTGAAACCAAGACTGATGCATCATTTCATGAATTTTAGGTCTTTCTTCTGGGTTTTTCTTAAATACAATCCTAATTAAATCCTTTAGTTCAGTTGAAAAATGGGGAGGAATTTCCATGACACACTAGCCAATTCAAAATATAATAATTAATATATTAAAATTCACTTACATTTAAAATCCTCAAATAAGTTTCTGAGGTCGATTCATGAAGGAAAGGAGGCTTTCCTTTATTGGTAATTGTTGGTAAGATGAAAATGAAGAAAAAAATGAAAATTATTATAAAATCAAAAAAATTATATAACCTTCACATAATTCATAGCAAAGCACACCCAGACTCCAAATGTCAACACTATAATCGTAAGGATGTCCCTCAACAACTTCAGGTGAAACATAATCTAAAGTGCCACAAAAAGTTTCTCTTCTTTTATCTTTTGGGCAGAATGTGGCCCAGCCGAAATCTGACAGTTTTAAGACCCCCTAAAATCGAATTTTCATTTTTTTATGAGTTTTGTTTTTAAATAACATGGGAAATCATGATATTTTCAGGTTTGATATCTCGATGCATTATTTCATGATGATGGAGATATTGGATTGCTTCCATAACTTGTCTGACATAAGAAGAGGCCTTAACTTCATCAAATCTCCTTAGAGGCTAACAAGAACAAATTTAAAGATTTAATTAATTACATGTTTCAATTACTTGTTGTTTTAATTCATTGAAAAGTTGGCCGTGAGTTGCATATTCCAAAATAAGAATGATTTTCTCTTCCTCATCAAAATATCCATAAAGTTTTAAAATGTTGGGATGATCGCAAAATGATTGGATTTTGATTTCTTGTGCCAAAGCTTTCTCTGCTCCTGTTTCTTTCAGAACCTGCTTTTGAATTACCTTTAAAGCCACAATTAATTTTGTTCGTTTATCTCTTTTAAAAAAAAATTATTTTGTTAAAAAAAAAATTAAAATTTTATTAAATTTATATTTTAAACCAAACCTGGCAACATAAACGGAACTAAACTTTCCTCTACCCAAAGAAGCTCCCATTTCAAAATATTCCATTTTCCAAACTGGATCAAGTAATGGTGTTTCTAACAATGGGGATGCAAATTTCGACCTTTGGGGCTGATAAATGGTTGAGCTTTCCAGTTTTACATCAAGTGAGTCTAATCCTTGTTGAAAATCTGTGCTATTGAGAGGATAGTTGTTCTGATTATTTTGATTGCTTTGAATAGAGCTTTCCAATTCAATGCTTTTCCTAATGTTTAAATCAAGCTCGAAGATATTTTTCTGATTCGCTGAAAATTTTGAGCCATTGATAGTTACTTTAGGAGTGAAAGCAACTCCTTCTAATGAAAGATTGAAACAAAAAAAAACAAGCGAAAGAAATGTTATTTAAATGAAAACCTGAAGTTTTGACTGAATGAAAATTTGGACTCTCAAGAAAAGAAACAAATTTTTTGGTGAATTCTTGATCTAAAGTTTAATTAAAATAAAATTAAAATTTTGTTCAGATATAAGAAAAAACTACGGTCTGGAAAATAATTACGTTCAGGCGATGTTCTTTCTGACTCAAATTTTTTCTCCTCTTTGAATAAGGGAGGAAGGCCTTTTTTTGGTGGTTGCGATGACTCTTAATAAAAAAATTTTAATTTTGTTTTCATATAATAAGTAAAAAAAAATCTTAATTACCTTCTTTTTTTTCATTAAAATCACTTTCTATATTCCCATAAAAGTGGGTTGGTTGTGGGGTTTGTGTTTTCGGAGGGACGGTCTTGAAGATATCGATGAAATTGGTTCTTTCTTTGATCATGGGTTGATAATCTGGTTTTGGTTCCCATTGGTTTTTTTTTTCGAGCTCTGAATGCGTGATGAAATTTGTTGAGAATTCTTGTTTGTTTTTCTCTCCGAAATCATTATTATTCAAACTAAAATTGGGCATATTTCCATAAATCCCCACATCTCCAGAATACCCCTTATGATGATAAGAGTTTTTCTTTTCGAGTTTTTTATCTGAGATCGAGTTGTTTGAATATGTATTGTATTGACCTAAGATGTTCGGTTGATTATTATTATTATTCTCGAAAAAAACTTCCTTTTGCAATTCCAGCTCCAAAACTTGGTTTTTACTCATATCCATTGAATAGTTTCCATGTTTAATAAGCTTATTATCAGGTTTTTCATGGTCGTAAAACACAGACCTTGTTTCAAAATCTGGTTGGATCGTTAATTCATTAAAATTCACTTTGTTTTTGGCGTCAGAAATGCTGAGGTCATTGGAGTCGAGGATTTTCAAGAAGTCTTCGTTTTTATTCGTATTCTGGTTTATATTTACGTTAACATCAGATTTCGCATCAAAGTTCTGAGAATAGTTTTGGTAATTTTGGAAGGGCTGTGGATTTTGATAGCTATATTGCATTTGGAGATTTGATGTTTGTTTTGGAAGAGAAAGATCATCTAAAAAATGAGATTTTGGCTTTGGACCTGAAGATTGAAGCAAATCTCGGTATTGACCGGAATTGAATGAATGGTTGCCGACTTCCTCGATGTTTGAAAGGGTGTCTTTCATGAATTCTTCATTTCTTTTTTGGGCAAGCACTGAAAATTCTTCTGTGTTGGGGATGATAGGAGTGAAGTTTTGGGCTTTGTTGTAATCGCTGTCTGATAAAAAATTTGGAGAGGAGGAGACGTTTTTGTTAAAGCCAAAATTTTGATAATTCATGAGGGTGGTGTATTTGTTTTCAAAGTTTAAACGTAATTTATTAATAATTTTTTTTTCTAGGATTTTTTAGGAGGTTGAAAATGAGGTGTTGTATGTCTTTTAGAACAAGGAATTAAGATGGAAAAAAAATTTCTTATATAAAATACCTATTAATTTTTTAAGGAATTTTTTAAGAGAGAAGTCTCATGAAAGAGGTTTTTGAAAAAATATTAATTTTAATTTTAAGGAGTTAATAATTTTTTTTTCAAAATTTTCTTTCATCAGAAGAAAAAGAACAAGCTAGAT
>Ga0302186_10003455_pt1 | contig 11561 bp, 12 predicted proteins | sample II_Bog_E1_2_FD_198782 | JGI IMG/M metagenome (GOLD analysis project Ga0302186, IMG submission 198782) | Peat permafrost microbial communities from Stordalen Mire near Abisko, Sweden - II_Bog_E1_1 | ecosystem: Environmental > Terrestrial > Soil > Wetlands > Peat | place: Sweden: Abisko...
AACTTTGCCCCTTTTATAAATAAAAATTTAAAAAAATGAAATTTTTTTTTAATTTGTAATAAATGTCTGGAATAAAAGAAAAAAAATTCAAGCCTTAAAATTTAAACGGCATTTTTTAAAAACTCTATATATTTTAAATATTTATCTAAAAATGTGAGTTCAAATATAATTTATAATTTTCCAAATTTCTTTTTTTTATATATCATTTTACATTAATAAAAATGACAACTAAATAACAAGCAAACTAGAAAAGAATGCAAAGCAACAATAATATGATAATATTTACAAAAAATTTATTTGTTTTAATCATTTATGTTTTTATTGTTTATATTAAATACAGAGCCCATAATATAAGGGTCTTCTTATATTAAAGAGACAATTAATGTGAAAGAAATATTTTTGTACTCCCTAGCCGTTCCTATTAACATAAGAATTATGGAATTTTTTGTGGTTTTCATGAATGCCTCTACTCAAAGAAAAATGACATTTTCCACATGAAAAAATGAGAAGCACAATATCAATCAGAAATGCGATAACTCGAACGAAAATTATAATCAGAGTTACAAACAGGAAAGGAATTAATAACAAACAGCAAATGCAATCAAAAGAAGCCATATTAATTAATAAGATTAGGTTATATATATTGAAAAAAAATTTACTATTTAACATAATAATATTGAAAAATATAGCGCTTTGAATTAGCTGAAATTTTTGTTTGTAATGCACTGACTTTTAATTTTGATATTTCAATAAATAATCGACTTAATTTATTGAAACCACAAGTGTGAGTTTAATCAAATGATTCACTGGAATTTAGTTGTTTATGACCGTCATCTGTCTTCAAACTGATAATACATATGCACCTTAGAAAAATAAGTTTTGAAGAAAATACATGTAAAAATGATTTTTTTTTTATTAACTTGTTGAGAATCACATGAATTAAACATTCAATAGAAGTTAATTGAAATAAAATGAAAAAAAATATAAAAAATATTTTATTTCTGTTTTTTAATAATAATATTAGTTCTGTTTCTCTAAAATTAAACAGCAAAATTTCTGTTTTTGCTTTTCTATGAAAGATATCGACTTTGATGCTAAAACTAAGGATTCTTTCGATCCAAACGACATTTCTCATTTCAGATGCATCATAAAATAGAATTTTCGGTTGTCCAATTAAAATCTTTTGTTTTTTACATAGTTGATTTCATTTAAAACAATACATGTAGAATGTTTTTTATCGATAAAATTTAATTTTTTAATAAAGTGAAAGAAAAAAAAGACTAAATTTTGTTTTAGTTGTCACATATTTTAATTTTATCAATAGTTATATTTTTAATATTCATAATTTAAAATCTTTAAATAGAAACGAGGTGGAAGCTCATCAATTTCCTATTAAAAAAAGAAGAAATTATATAAATGTCTTTATTGATCAATTGAATACAATGGTGTCATTGCTACTTTAATTTTTAGAGAGAGATACTTCTTAACAATAACCTGTGAATTCCTCAGTTTCGACATTTTTAACAACAACACAATATTCACGATAAAATCGTAAGAAAGGACTGATAAGCAAAAATGCTACAAGTACCACAATCTGAAACGAATTCACATAAATAATATTACTTCCATAATATTTCACAGTCTTGGTCTTTAAAAAAATATAAAATTAATAATTTGTTTCCAAATTTTATATGTTTACAAAAAAGGGACTCAAAAAAGACGAAAAAAAAAGCTTAGCATGAAATCCTATAATATACATTTTACTATTCTCCTTTAGGTTTTCCCTGATCTATTTTCAAAAATTATGAGTAGTTTTATAAATAAAATAAAAACCCGAAGAAAATGAAAATTCGAAATCCCACTTAAAAGGGCAATGCCATAGAAAAACACGAAAATTTCATCATGATCACTTAAATCTGCCTCGATTGAAGCTTCAAATATAATTCTTCCAACCAAAATAACCAAGGATCTAAAATGGTTCCAAAATCTGAAAAGAGTTAGTTACAAGAAATGAAGAGTTCAAAGTGACACTTAAGGATTCTTTAGTTTTTTCGGACATTTACTAGATTGTTTTTGGATTTGGATTTAATGAATGTTTCTCAAAAAGCAAAATTAATGAATTAAAAAAAATTAAAACTTCATTTTTCTAAAAACCTTTATCAAAAAAACCAAATAAAAACACTGTGCTTCGTTATTTCTAAAAAAATCAATAATAAAATAAGTTTATAAAAATAATCAGAATGGGAAATTGCTGGTTTTTTAACTATTCTCCTCATTCCAAGGGCCAGATTGTTTCCGAGCCTACAACCATTAAAATCGGCCAGAATAATTCAGAAGAGCATAGCATCATCAATCCCCAAAATCTCCATATAGACCTCATATTAGAAAATGAGTTGCCAGCTAATTTGCTGTCAGGAAGCAAGAAAGAAGGCACCGAAGTCTCACTTGATTCACCTCATAAATCGCCGACCATAGCAGTGAAGCTGAAAAAAAATTATTGAATGAAATTTTTTAAACTTTTAGAATTTCGAGCTTCATCGAACCGATAAAAAAAAGATAAAGATCGTTGCGAAAAACGAAGCGGAGATAGAATTGAATGAGAAGTTCGAAAAGGTGCTTCGCAAAATGGAGGAACAAGACGTATACCTCATCATCAAATCCTTGAAGTCCCATTCCCTCTTTTACGACCTCAGTGAAGCAGAACTGTCCGTTAACTAAATAAATTGCCTTTTTTCAATTTTTTTTAATAATTTCCCCTCTAAATAGCGAACATGTCGTTTCCAACATGTTTTATTGCCAGGTCCAGCCTGGGGAGTTCATTTTCAAGCAAGGTGACATGGCATCTGCCTATTTCATAATAAATCTTGGTTCCATGGAGATCATTATTCATGATCAAGTCAGGAAAGTCATCAAAGCAGGGGATGGATTTGGTGAACTAGCAGTCTTATTTAACGCAGAAAGGTCAGCATCAGTTCGAGCAGTGGAATTATGTGGACTTTGGGGAATCGATCGAAGGACATTCCGAAAAGTGGTGCAGGAGATGATGAATAAACAATACAAAGAGAACCGAAAATTTATGGAAAAAATCAAATTTTTTCGTAAAACAACATTTCTTTTACTTTATGGCAATTTTATTCATGCTAAATATTTTAGAAGCACTCACAGAACAACAAAAGGATTCAATTGCCACGGTTTTCACGCAACAAAAGTTCAAAAAAAATGATTTTATCGTTCATGAAGGAGACCCTGCGTCTTCATTTTACGTGATAAAAGAAGTAAAAACCAGAAAATTTTGATATTTTGAAAAAATAATTGAATTTAGGGGGTTGTTTCCATCCTTAAAGGAACCAATGAAATCAGGAAATTATTGAAAGGAGATTCTTTCGGAGAACAAGCCCTATACTATAAAACTGTGAGGTCTTGCAGTGTCAAGGCTGATTGTGAAGTGAGATGCTTGGCTTTGGGAAGAGATGTTTTAACTCAGATCTTGGGAGATCAAATTCAAGTCATCACGTTTAAAAACACGATGAGATGGGCTTTCGAAAAGAACCGAAAGTTGATGAAATTGACGACGAGTCAGGTGGAGAAGATAATAGAGCAGATGCAGATTGTCCAATTGAAAAAAGGCGATGTGGTGTTTTCCAAGGGGGAAAAATGCAATAAGTTCATTGTTATGTTGGAAGGAAATTTGAAAAATGTTAAAAATTGCATTTTTTATAAATTTGGATAAAAGAATTAATAGAATGATGATGAGGTCGTTGTTGGAATAGGCAAGCCGTTCGGTCAAGATTTCTTTTCAGAGAAAAATGAAGCAAAAAAATGGTTTTAATGAAACTAAGCTCTAAAAATTGTATTTTATTTACAGCATCGATGAAGATATGCTCATGGATTCCGATGGGGTCTTGGCAAGCATAAGCATTGACCGATTTCTGATTCAAATCGGAGGTAATTATGATAATGCAGTGACCAAAAATGAAAAAAGCTATGAAGTTTTGATATTCTTATTATTTTTACGCTTAATTTTTTATAGAAAACTGTCCTGAATCTACAACCCATTATGTTAAAAGAGAAGAGTTTAGAGGCCAAGATAAAATTAGAAGATTTGATTTTTATAAAAAAATTGGGTGCCGGACAATTTGGTTCGGTCTATTTGGTGAAACCCAAGGATAAGAAACAATTTTATGGGTTGAAAACAATTGCCAAATACCAGATACTTGATCAAAGTTTAGAAAAACATTTGGAGGTAACTTTGATACTTTAGTAAAAGTTTTAAAAGTCCATCTGACAAACAGCAAGAGAAAAAGGTCTTGGAAGACATTAGCTTTCCATTCATAATGCGATTTTATCAATCAATGAAAGATGAGCTCAATATTTATTTCTTAGTGGAATATATCAAGGGGATGGAGTTATTTGATGTTATTCGAGAGATTGGTACTAAAATAAATAAAAATAGAAATCCCCTAATTTCTGATTTTATATAAAAAAAATTCTTAATAAAACTTCAAGGATTGTTGAAAACTTATGATTCGCAATTTTACATCAGCCTGCTAATTCTTTCAATAGAATATCTTCACACCAGATCCATTATCTATCGGGACATTAAGCCGGAAAACATCATGATCGATAATTCTGTACTTTCGTTTTTTCATTAAAATCTTCATATCAACATTCAGCTTTGTAGGGTTACTTGCGTTTAATAGACATGGGTACAGCCAAAATCTTGAGTGGAAAACAAGGAAACAGGACATTCACAATCATTGGAACTCCTCATTATATGGCCCCTGAGATCATTTCAGGGAAAGGATATTCATTTTCAGTGGATTTGTGGTCAATTGGAATTTGCCTTTACGAATTCATTTGCGGAGGGGTGCCTTTTGCTGAAGATGTTGATGACCCTTATGAAATCTATGAGCAAATCATTAAGAAAACGATTGCCTACCCTTCATTTATGAAGGATAAGAAAGCAAAAAAGCTAATCGATCAACTTTTGAGCAAGGTTCCAGAATTGAGATTGGGTGGGTCTTATCATTCGGTAAAATCTCATTCCTGGTTTCACGGATTTGATTGGGTGCGAATTAATTTTTCATGAGTTGTTGGAAATTTTTTTTTTTTTTGAAAGGAAAAACTTTTCAACAAAGAATTGAGACCTCCGTTTCTCCCTCCGAAGAAAAAAATGATTTCTGATGATGATATTAAAAAAATGGAAAGTGCTGGGAAGCTAGTGATAGAAGAGATTAAAGTATTTTTACTTTAATTTGGATTGTTGTTAAATTTGGCATTTTTAGAATGATGAAAAATATGCTAAAAATAACATTAAAAAAAAGGAGCCGAAAGACCCTAATTGGGACAGCATTTACTAGAGGTGAATCTTTATTAAAATTGATTTTAAAGGTATGCTTTGAGGCTTGTTTAAAATTGGCTTTTTATTTTTATTCTTTTTTTTCATTAGTTTTGTATGGAAAATTGGAATATCAAATTTCATTCATTAAATGCAATTTATGAAATTTTTATATTTTTAAAAAATTTAAAAAATCAAGCAAATAATTAAATTTGATAGTTCTTTTTTTTTATGGAATCCTGAGCATGTGTTTTATAATATAAAAAAGTTTATTATGGAAAATTATTCAAAATAGTTTAATTGTCCAAAATATTTTCGTACAATTTTCGTTGAAAACTCTCCTGATCAACAGTGTTAGTATTTTTCTTTATTATATTGCAAAATAGAGTCCTATTTTTGCCTATCTTCACGTCTCCCTTATTATTTGAGCTAAAATTTTTTGATTTCTGAGAAGGATCCACATTTTTTATAGATTTTAAACTTGAATGTACATTATTTTTATTTGTGGGTTCATCTTTATTTTGGTAAGTTGGCGTTTGTATTAAAATGTGTCGAGGTGTGAAAAAAGATACTCCTGTTTTTTCAAAAATTACATCATTATGATTATTTTTTTGCTTTATTTTGGGATTGAAATATAATCTGTCAAAGACTTCATGAGATTTCTTATGGTTAGTTTTATTCTTGTCTTTGTTTTTTTGAGATTGAACCGTATTTGTTCCATTATTTGGTGTCTTTTCTGGTTGTGGTCTTGGAGTATTTTTAAAAAAATGCTCAAACATTTGCAGAATCAATAGAAATTAACGAATGAAAATGTTAAACATGTTTTTTTAATTTGTAATTATTATAAAAAAGGTTTTTTAATTTGGATAATGTGTCAAATTCAAATTTTTTAAATTTGATGCTTAAAAAATAAAAAAATCAATAAATTTTTAAAAAATTGGGAAACCAATTCAAATCAAAATTTTTTTTTTTTTTATAGCAAATTGCTGTCTCCAGCACATGCTCTCAACTGCATCAAAGAACTAAAATCTGGGAGATCCTGAAACAGAGCCTCTCTACAGATGCATCATTGCGCTGATGGGCCAACTGCAGGAGACTTATTCAAGCAGAGGGATGGCTGAAAACTTGGAATACAAGAATTAAGTTAAAGACAAAAACCATCAGAAAACATGAAACTCTGAGATGAAGAGGCACAATATAAATGTTGAAACAACAGTCAGGATCTTCCAATGCTTTGAATATCCCCAAATACTCTCGGATCTTGAATATAAAAGTCATTCAATTTCCAAAGACAATACTTGACATATTCACAATCAAATTCTAGAATAGGATCAACAGCTCTCAAATCTTGCGAGCTTTCACTGGGAAAAATTTAAGGCCTTTCAGTCCATAAATTTTTTAAAAAATGAAACTTACAACCCAATGTTGATCACTTTTTAATTATGGTAAAAAGGGTTTTTTTTAATTAAAAGTTTTTAAATTTAGTTAAAAAAAAAACCTTGGGGACGCGCCCCTTTAAATAAAAAAAATCATATTCTAATTTTTTTTTTTTTTTTTTTCACATTTTTTTTAATAATTTGCTTCCCAAAAAAGTTATTCAGACTTCTTTGAAAACGTTGTTCAGCAATTGAAACCATTTTTGTCCCAAAAGATTTTTCATTTTGTTTTTTTTTCAGGAAGGAACTCCTTATATAACTCAAGATCAGATTTTGAAATCTTCATCTGTAGTTGATTTTTCAAATCTGCAAATTTTGGATAATTCTTCACTTTTCATGATTTTTTTCCAACAAAATATCAAAATTCTTGGAAAATTCTTCCCATTCAAGAATTTGGGGATTCAAATTTCTTAGAATTTCATTAACTCCTAATTGAATCCCTTGTATTCTCGTTTTCAATATTTCTCAAAAATGTATTTTGCAAGTCCAACAGCAAATTGTCTGAATCTTTTAAAAGGTTTTCTAGATTATCATTATATATAATGGTGAGTTTTAGTTTGATAACCAATAATCTAAAAATGACAATTAAACGATAAATTTGCTAATTTTATCTCGAATTTGGCCAAAAATTTAATGGTATTTTTCCGATTAAAGCAAACATTATCTAAATTTTCAACAATGATTTTCCTTTCCTTTTGATCATTTGTTTCATCCTTCTGTTTAATTTGTAGCACCTGCAAAATTTTCCTGAAAATCTTTTTCATGAATCCTCACATTCATTACTTTTTCCTTTATTTGGATTAATCGAAAACTTCATTTTCACTTTCAAGCTTATCTTTAAACATTTTATGATAAACAGCTCAAAATTCTTCAAATTCCAGCATTTTTCTGATGAACTCCTCCTATCTCTATCAAGATTGCAGCACCAATGTCTTCCATGGCACATGGCCAAAGAACAACTCATAAAGTATAACTGCGAGAGAATATACATCGCATTTGGTTGTTATATGATGGCCTCCCCCTAATTGACGGGATTGATAAAGAGCAGTCGAAACTAAACTAGGGTTTTTTCCACCATAGCCAAATTGTATTTTTTGGCGCATCCCCAATCCCTGATCTTGAATATTTCGTTCTCCCCAAAGTTTTATTGGAAAAGAATGTTGTCTGTCATCAAATCTCGATGTTGGAGCGTCTGTCCAGATTTCTTCAAAGAAGTATGCATGACCTCATTCCTCTTAGAATCTGGGCTTTGAGACTGTTGAAATGAAAGAAATAAGAGTAATAGGGCAAAATTCCATTAATATTCAAACAAACCCACTGAGGATTAAAAGAAAAAAAATTCAGAGAAACAAAAGAAATAAATGCATATATTTTATAATTTTTATTCATGAATAATATAAATGAAGACAACTTAATCGATGTTATTCTTTATATTAAATGCAGTTCAATACAATGGCCCAGATATTATTACATAAGGGTCTTTCTTATATTATTAGAGACAAATATCTTTCTGTCCTCCTAGCCATTTCTATTAAAATAAGCATGATGGAATCTTTTGTGATGTTCATGAATGCCTTGACTCAGAGAAAAATGGCATTTTCCACATGTACAAATGAAAAGTATACAATCAATAATAAATGCGAGCAATCTAAAGACAAGTATTATGAGAGATATCACTAGGAAAGGAAGAAAGCATATGCAACAAATCAAGTCAAAACCCATGGTAATGAGATTATATTATACATATATTGAAAAAAATTAATTAATATTTAACATTATATTGAAAAATACAGTGTATTTATATATTAAAAAATACAGCGCTCTTAATTAGCTGCAATTTTGTCTGTGCCTTAAACAACTTAACCTTGCTCCTTATTGTGAGTTTTTTTTAATTTTTTTTTAAAACAACCCTTAAATCCATGATATTACCATTTTACCAGAATTTGTTTTTTGTCTGGCACAAATAAGAAAGAAAAACAAAACAAGTAGGAAAAACTTATGACAAAAATAATAATTTTAAAATATTATATTTTTTTAAAAACTCTGTAATATTTTAATTATTCATTTAAATTTAACACAAAATCATGAATGACAATGAAAGGAATTTTGTTTTATTTGCCAAATGGCATCCATTATTATGAGCAACTTAACTTCTGTCATTATCAGGAAAGATAAAACAAAGTAAATTTTATTTAAAACTTCAAGAACACCAAAATTAACTCATTTTTTAATAAAAAATTCTTTGGGTTTTGGTTTATTTATTAAAAACAACTAGCGCACAATAGAAAAAACAAATTTCATGATAAAGAAAATTTTCCCCCAGTTTATAAACAACATTAAAACCCATGCATAATCACAGTTTCCCTCAGTATATTATTTTTTCTAACTTTTTAAAAATAAAATATGAAAATATTTTTAGATTTTTACGCAAGATTTTGTATAAACTTCCCAGTATTTTTAAAAAGAATAGCACACTGTAAGACTAATGAAGTTTTTAATTGGAACAAAAAAAAAAAAAAAAAAATAGGAAGAGGATGTTCTGATATATTTTATAATAATTGTCCTAAATAAAAAATATGACCATTTTTTTTAGATTGTAAAAATTATTTGTTAAAACCATAATCAGAAAAATGATAGCAATACAACAAACATAATGCCATCCAATAAATCACAAAAAGACTAGATTTACATTACTAAATGAAAAGGAAGTAAAATTGTATAATTTTTATTATTACAAAATTTGAGATTTTTAGATAATTTGTGATTTAAACGAAGAAAAAATGACAACTGAGGATTACAAGAAAAAAAATCCAGAGAACAGAGAGAAAGGAATATTTTTTAGGTTTATAACTTTATATTTATAATTTTTATTAATGAAAATCTGACAATTTTTTAGTTGTCTTTTATGATTCATAATAAAAATGATACTTAACGAGAATATAACAATATTGGGAAAAAACAAAATTAGATTTTTTTAAAATACATCATAGATGTTTTATTCTTTATATTAAATACACTGCCCCATTTATTATTACATAAGGGTCGTTCTGACATTATAAGAAACAAATTAATCCAAAAAGAAATCTTTCGGTCTCCTATCCATTTCTATTAAAATAAGCATGATGCATGCTTTTGTGTTTTTCATGAAGGCCTTTGCTCATAGAAAAATGGCATTTTCCACATGTACAAATGAAAAGTATGCAATCAATAAAGAATGCGAACAATCTAACGATAAGTACTAACAATGTTACCAGTAGGAAAGGAATAAAACATATGCAGCAAATCAAATCAAAACCCATCTTAATGAGATTATATTATATATATATTGAAAAAAAATTAATTAATATTTAGCATTATATTGAAAAATACAGTGTATTTATATATTAAAAAATGCAGCGCTTTTTATTAGCTGTATTTTGTGTGTAATTTACTGGCCTTACCAACCTTCTTCGGTGGGTTTACTAAGCAAAATTCAATGGAATTTAGTGTTTTATTACATGTCATAAACTGGTCCAAAGGAACTTCAGTATTGCATATGCATTTTTATATGAAAGCCTTTAATAATTGTTCAACGCAAGCTGTTTGTTAAGAATATTGCAAAATTAATTTTGAAGAAAATGCACAAAATTTTTTCTCATTAAGAATAAGCAATTGTATTCACTAAGTTGTTCATAGCGGCATGTGTTTTTTACTATTTAATAGAACTTACTTCAAAATCATTAAAAATTTATATTTTATGTCAGTTATTTAATTTTTTTTAAAACTATTTAATTCTGTTTCTTGAAAACTTAAACAGCAAAATCACGATTTACTTTCAACTTCAATATGAATCATCAGCAAAAAGGCTTATTCCATTAGGGAGTGTATTCCTTTATAACACTTAGCAAACATTTAAAAAATTGTTCATAAAATTATGGGAATTGAAAAAAAAAAAAAATAATAAAATATTTGAATAATATTAAATGTTCCCTAAAAAGAAAATCATCAACTTTAAGAACTTTTTTCAAAAACAGCAAGGGTTTTATGTAATTTTCTCTGAAAATGAAGTTCCCAAGCTCAAAGTTGAGCAAGTCTTATATTATTTATTCAAAGAACCAGAAAATGAAACTCAATTCCCCTATATCCAATATATTGATAAAACTCAACAAATCGTTCTATTTGAGGATTTAATAAGCCAAAACTCATATTACCTCCATCTTTCTATGGGTTCGAATAAATGCTTTAACTATGATGCTGAAGAAGCCAAAGAATCAATAAAAAACAATTTAGTCACTGTATTGAAAGAGGAGGAATTCATGAAATCAATGGACTTGACGAATATTTTGGCTTTAAAGGAAAGAATCAATGCCCTTGAAGGGCTGATAGAGGGAAATTACGAAAAAGCAGAGCACAAATATAAAGAGATGATTGGCTTTATGATGGATTATAGAATGAAACTTGAGAAACAAAACTCGTTGTATAAAGAGGAAAATTTGGTTTTGGAGAAAGTGGAAAAAGAAGCCAGAATGATATCCGACCAATTTGAAAAAACGCGCGTTGCTTTAGAAAAGAATGTGTTTTTTTATAATAAATCTGGAGGAGCGAGCTAACAGATGAAAATATGAATAAAAAAAAATTTTAATTTTTATTATTTTTAAAATATATGAATTTTAGTTATAAAAAATTAAAAATAAAACCAAATTCATTCTAAAAAAAATAATAAAATTATATTAATTTTCATAAAATTTATATAATTTTAATTAAGGACAGTTAATTTTTAAAAATATATTTTTTTCAACTTTTTAGTT
>Ga0302186_10003459_pt1 | contig 11555 bp, 9 predicted proteins | sample II_Bog_E1_2_FD_198782 | JGI IMG/M metagenome (GOLD analysis project Ga0302186, IMG submission 198782) | Peat permafrost microbial communities from Stordalen Mire near Abisko, Sweden - II_Bog_E1_1 | ecosystem: Environmental > Terrestrial > Soil > Wetlands > Peat | place: Sweden: Abisko, Stordalen...
TTTTTTGATTGATAATAAAAATTTGATTTATATTAGTTAAAGAACACTCTATTTATTAGTGTTAAAAAGTATCAATATTATTACCAATTAAAAAACAAAAACATGAGTTCAGTATTACAAAAAAACTGGGTAAATATATGTTTAGGACCATGTCCTGCGTTTGATTTAATTGAAAAACCTGCTCTCCATCTGAAATTTAAACCTTATGATTTTCAAAAACATGGATTTTGTGCCATAGAGTCTGGGTATGATGTTTTATGCACTGCTCATACAGGATCTGGAAAAACAATGTTAGCAAAATATGCAATCGCATACCATTTAAGAAAAGGAGGTAAAATAATTTATCTTGCACCAATTAAGGCATTATCAAATGAAAAATTTCGTGAATTATGTGATGAATTTGAATCTGAATACACAATAGAATTAGGAAGACCAATAACTGTTGGCATCTTGACAGGTGATATAAAAATTAGACCAAATGCAGACATATTGATTGCTACAACTGAAATTATACATAATGTTGCGTATAAATTAAAAACAACAAAGTCGACACAAACATCAGATGATTTTGTTGATCTAAATAAATATACTTCAGTGATTATCGATGAAGCACATTTTATTAATGACGCACATCGTGGAAAAGTATATGAAAATACACTCGTTTTATTACCGTCACGTATACAATTAGTAATGTTATCAGCAACATTAGACAAAGCAGAAAATTTTGCAAAATGGGTTGGTCAAATTAAACAAAAAACTATTAGTCTTATATCAACAACTCATCGTATTGTACCATTAACACATAATATTTTTGTTGATAATAAATTATACCCAATAATGGACAGAAATGATGTTTTTTCTGACGTACAATATGATTTAGCAGCCACACATAATGATAAAATTCAAAAAAACAGACATTCTGAAATTAATCTGAATTTAATAAACGAGATACTTGTTTATTTAAAAACTCGTGATATGTTGCCAGTAATTATGTTATCATTATCAAAAAAACAATGCGAAAAATTTGCAAGTATGGTTGAGGGATCTTTTATAACTCACTTAGAACGTAAAGAAATTGAAGAACAATTCAATAAATATATGTTAAATTTCAAAAAAAATTATCAGACACTTAACCAATATAATGCACTATATAAATTATTTATGAATGGCATAGGTTTTCACCACGCTGGTTTGGCACCTATTCTAAAAGAAATAACAGAAATATTGTTTAAAAAAAAATTAATTAAAGTGATTTTTGCTACCGAAACTTTGGCATTGGGATTAAACTTACCTGCAAAAACTGTCGTATTTACCGGATTACAAAAACACACAGAAGCTGGCAAACGTCTATTAACAAAAGAGGAATACACGCAAATTGCTGGTAGAGCAGGTAGACCAGGGTATGATTCAGTTGGGACAGTAATTTTAGCATTTTTATATGAATTTTTAGACAGAAATCAATTAAAATCAGTTTTAACAGGTAAAGTATCACATGTTGTATCAAAATTTAAAGTTGATTATGATTTTTTACTAAAAACTCTACAATCTGATGCGACTGATATGAAATCATTTTTAAACTTGTCATTATATGAGTACGAACAGCAGATTCAATTGTCTCAGTCTTATTTAGAATTGGATATAATTCAAAAAGAAAATATAGCATTTAAAGAAGATATAGATAAAAAGATTAACCCGGATCTTTTAGAAAATTTTAATCAGTATTTAACCCTTCAAAATCAAAACCAGAGCTTTAATAACTTAAAACTCAAACCTAGTGCTAAACAGCAAAAAATGCAACAAAAACTAAACACAATAATAAATACAAATAAAGAATTATTTGATCTTTACAACAAGTATTGCACGAATTTACGAATCGAAAGCGAATATAAAGATCAAATAAAAAAATCATCTCTGTCTTCTGTTATTGATTCTGATCCAACTTCTTATTTTCTTACAGAAATATTAATGAATTATGGCTATATTTACTCCTCTGATAAAAACATATCAGAATTAACAGATAAAGATATTACAATGAAAGGGGTTATGGCTGCATGTATGAATGAATGTAATCCTTTAATAGTCGTTGAAATGATATCTCAAAATATATTTGATACATTAACTAGTACAGAAATAGTTGGGTTGTTGGCTATTTTTATATCTGATGCAAAATCTAAAGAAAAAATGACTTTAGACTCAGCACAATTGATTGCGACTCCAAATCTAAAAACACAATTGAGACGTGTAGAAAAAATAATTAGTGATTTTCGTATGTCTGAATCTGAAAATGGTCTTGATTCTGGTGATGATTTTTGGGAAATCAGTTACGAATTTGTTGATATCGCAATAAGATGGGCATCAGATGAATCTCTCAATTCTATAATTTCCTCAGTTGAAATGGAATTATACGAAGGCAGTTTTATTAAACATATGCTAAAAATTAATAATATTGCTGAAGATCTAGGAGCATTATGTAAAATTTCAAATAGATCTGATTTATTGCCAATATTTGATGAAATTCCACAATTACTTATAAAAGAGATTGTCAATGTGACAAGCATTTACTTGGGGGATTAAAAATTGATATTTTTTTATTATATAAAAACAATTGTATCACTATAAAAGTATAAAAAGTAAAAATGTTTAAAACAATCAAAGAAAACTTTAACACAATCCTAAATTCGTACAATTATACAAAAGAAAATACCAAATCAACAAATATTGAATTATTACACGCAGCTGATTTCTACAAATTGCTTAAAAAGTTTAACGTTAGATTAGATGATGTCTCAAATGCATTCAAAAATGGCCATGTTGAAAAATATATGGAAAAAAGTTCAAGCAATATGATTTTTAGTTCAGATTCAAAATACATATTTAAAACAATTAATTCTGCAGAAGTTGATACATTTTCGGATATATCGTTAAATTATTTTGATTATTTTTTAAAAAATGAACATACTTATTTAGCACCAATAATTGGACTGTTTAAAATTAAAACAATTTTATCTTACAAATATTTGGTTTTAATTTTAAATATTTGTAACGGACTACATCCAAAACAAATGTATGATTTGAAGGGACGTATGGCAAAAACAAAGTGTATGTCGTGTTTTGCATTGAATAATAAAATTTCAAACGATTTAGATAATAAAATGGACAAGAGTATAGATCAGGATTCATTGAATTTAATTCGTGATGAGAAAAAACAAAGTTCAGATATAATTACAGATATAATTGATGATAATGTAATGAACACAATTTTTATGATTAATGATAATGATCACAAAAAAATAAACCCAATTCTTGAGAGGGATATGATGTTTTTAAAAAACAATAAATTAATTGATTATAGTTTTTTCATTGGTACGTATTCAGGAAACACAACTGATTTGCAAATAAAACATTTGTATGATTTATATTTAACAAATAACAGTCCAAATGTTTTGCAGTATTACAGTAATATTCCAACCAATGAATTATCCAAATTGTCTAAAACTTTTACAGCCGACGGTAAAGAAAAAGAAACTGGGGTTGACGCTGATAGTTTTTATACTATAAAAATTAAAGATGGTTCGAATGAATCTCAAATAATGAATTTTATGCAAATTGGTATAATTGATTATTTGAATAAATATACATTGAAGAAAAAAATAAGTAATTTTTTCAAATCAAAAATATGGAACCAAAACCAGATCGCAAGCATAAACCATGTTGCATACCACACGAGATTTAAAAATTGTATTAGAGAACTATTTAAAGTTTTTGTTTTCGATGATGCGTATTTTCCAACTGAAAATAAAAATTGATCATAAAATTTATTTATAAAAACACTGTTATTACTAATTATTTTATAAAAACATAATGTTTGATACGATCGTTTCATTTCATGATATACTTGAAATAAAATATTCCATTCTTGATTTTTCTACTCATAATTGTCTAATTAAATATGATAATATCGGCTATATTGATTATGTGTTAAATGAAAATGCAACTTATAAAATTTGTAAATCTTCATCAAAACCGGATTCTATAAACGAATCTCATTTGTTTAGAACCATAACAACGAAGCTCGTTTTACAAAATCTAAGTCAAGAACAATTATTTGACCAAATGTTAAAATTAAAAGATATTATTGAAAATTTTTATACATATTGTACAATATGTTCTTCCGCTACGCAAAGGCAAGAAAAACCATATAAATGTGTATAAAATTCTGTCTTTTATATGGTCTTTTCTTGAATACTGCACTTATAGTATTAATACATATCTACTTTTTTAATTTGTTTTTGTTTATTAAAATTTTGATTACTAATTTTTTCATTAGTATTGATTGTCTCTATTTTTAAACAGAGTTTAATCAAATTTATCTTTCTATCTTTTTACAGTTCCCCTTTTTTAATATTTATAGTGGGTTGCAAGCGGTCTCGCTATTTTCGTTTCCTACTTCTAACTTTTTCAACTCCCCACTTTTTCCTTTTTATTGGTGTGCCGCTATCATTATATTTATTGCACTGTTTATATCTCTGTCCATTATTTTACCACATTTTTTACAATTGTATATTTTTTCACTTCCAATGTCTTTTTTTCTATATGAACAATTACTACAACATTGCGTTGTAAATGCTTCATCTTGTTCTTTATATTTGGTGTTTGTATATTTACATTTGTATTTCAATCTTTGTTTGAATTGATATAAACTATACATATTCGCTATTCTTTTTGTCATTTTAGCTATTTCTGTCTCACCTATTTTTTTGGTACTCATATTCCCAATTATTATTTCTTTATAGTTTTTGACTAAATATTGTATTGTTTTCCACTGACAATCTTTTATTTTATTTTTTATTTTTGTGTATTTTTTGTTTTGAATTTTATTTTGTTTTGTTTGTAAATCTTTTCTTTCCATTATTGAATCTATTTGTTTTAATTTTTTTCTAATTATATCCGATTGTGTATTTATTTCTACTATTTTATTGTTCGAATATCCCGTTAACCATGTTCGTACTCCAGGATCTATTGATATCGTTCCTTTCTTATTTGCATATTCATTTTTGTCGGATAAATCCGGCACCTTATATTTTACTAATAATTTATAATTATTATTTTCATATCTCAATGTTGCAGTTGTTATAATATTTTTTATATATTGAAACTCTTTAATACCACAAATCATAATGGTTCCTAAAGCTCTTATATAAAAACCACTTTCTTTAAAAGCTAATTTTTCTATTTTTAATATTTTATTTGGTTTTGACATTTTTAAATATCGAAGTCGAAAATGTATGATATTTCCATTTTTCTTGTTAGTTATGCAACTTTTGTAACGATTAGTTGCGTCGTTAATGGCATAATCTAGCAAATGTTTATCAACGTGAATATTTTCAGTTTTGTATTTAATTTCGTTATTTTTATTCATTTTCGAATTCATTTTTGAATTTTTTAATGGGATTTTAAATTCTAAATGTGACCATTTTGAAATATTATTTTTTTCTTCAGCAAACATCTTCTTAAGTTTGGTAATATTTAATATTGGTGTTACTTTATCAAATTTGCATTTTTTAAAATATTTAGTAGTCGTGTTGTACATCAAAATATAACAATTAAACCATTTATCTAAAATTATTTTTTGTTTATCAGTAGGATAAATAATAATTTCTTTTGTATAAAAGCCATCATGATCAACATTATCAAAAATAATATTTGTCGTACATGTGTCATCAAAAAGACTATTTTGTTTTCGAACTTTGATATCAAACCAAGAATGCGTATTTATATTTGTAATATCATTTTCAGTTGGATATAAATAATCAGTTGAATGGGCTTTAATTTTGTTTTGTAACAATTTACATTTATTGACCATACATTATATATAAAACTATATAAACAAATCTTTATATATATTTATATAAAAACATTAGAAAAAATGTCAAAACAAAAAAATATCGAAAAGACAGATAAATATGTAAGGACAAAAAAAGCAGTAGAAATATTGGGAGTACATATGCAAACGTTATATAATTGGGAGAAAAAAGGTAAAATTGAAACAATACGAACAGCGGGAGGGCAAAGATTATATAATGTAGAAAAATATATAAAAGATCAAAAAGGATATGAAGAAGTAAAAGAAGATGTGGTAGAAGGAGTAGATAAGAAAAACAATGAAAGAAAAAAAATATGTTATGTGCGAGTATCGACATTAAATCAAAAAGAAGATTTGATAAGACAAAAAAACTATATGCAAGAGAAATATCCAAAATACGAAATAATAGAAGATATCGGATCAGGAATAAATTTTAATAGAAGAGGATTCAGAAAAATAATAGAATATGCAATAGAAGGAAAAATAGAAATAATAGTAGTAGCATATAAAGATAGATTAACGAGATTTGGATTTGAGTTGATAGAGGATCTAATAAAAAAATATTCAAAAGGCACAATAATAATAGAAACAAACAAAACGGAAAAAGAACCCAAAGAGGAGTTAGTTGAAGATGTATTACAAATATTGAATGTATATACAGCGAAATTAAATGGAATGAGAAAATACAAAAAATTGAAATGATATACAAGATGTATATATTTATAAAGTATGTATGCAACTAGTAACATCCCAACTTAGTTACAAAGCGGATTGTATTTCTGCATGTATTACAAATGACGCTTGTGGATTAAAACAAAATGAAATTGTTACTGACAATACAATCTTGAATATATACAAGGAGGACAAAACTATGTGTATGTTTTTAATTCAAACTGCTCTCGTTGCAATTTCTAATCCAAGACGGTTGCTGATTTTTGAACCATTCCCTCCTTATTTTACAAAATCTGCAAATTACAAACTGTACGATATAATAAATAAAACTAACGAATATGATGCAGATAAGGATTTTGATAAATTATTAAAAATTATCCCAAATAATTGGTTTAAAAATTTAGGATTAGTTGAAAATGCAATATCTACTGCTGATTCAGATTTTGACATAGTTGAAAATCTTAACATTGATAAAAATGGGTTAATCTTGTATGGATTGTTGAAATTTATTATAAAAACAAATAAAACCTCACTACAATCATCAAAATTAGAAATTAATAATTCTGTACCAATATTTGAAAATACATTAAATAAAAAAAAGCAGCTAATTTTAAAAGTAACAACTGTTCAACAACAAAATGAAAATTTAGAAAAAATACAAGAATTTATGATTACAAATTCAATGGAAAAAGAAGATAGTTTTAAAAATGAACAACCTTCGTATTTATTCCACGGTAGTGCAGTTGATAACTGGTATTCTATTTTGAGAAATGGTATTAAAAATTGTTCAAATACCAAATTAATGGTGCATGGAAAAGTGCATGGTGAAGGTGTTTATCTTTCGGACAATTATTCAATGGCTTTTGGATATTCTGGTTCAAATATAAAGGCGGTTGGTGTTTTTCAAATTAGAGGAAATCGGGACCAATTTAAAAAAGCCAACGGTATTTATGTTGTACCTTCAGATTCAGATATTTTATTAAAATATTTATTGATTTGTGATTGTTCAAACAACGCAAGTGTAATGAATTTAAATGATAAAATAAACAAATATTACACTATTGACCTAAATTATAAACATAATGCGAACAAAATTATGAATACGCGATTATGTCATAAAAAATTAATAAAAGAATATGACACTATACAAAAAAAAGGTAGTAAATTGCTGTTATATGAAATTAATGCAATAAATGATAATATGTATTGTTGGCATGTCGATATGATTTGTTCAAGAACATTATTATCACAATCAACAGATACTTTTAAAATTAAGTTAGAAATGATTTTTCCACAAAATTACCCTTTAGATCCACCATTCGTAAGGATCATTGAACCGCATATAAAAAAAGCAAATGATTATATATTTGAAAATGGTGTGCTATGTATTGAATTATTGAGTCAAAAATTTTGGTCACCAGTAATAAGTATTGAAAATTTATTGGTTTTAATTCAATGTTTAATTTCTGACTCGGTAAATTCGACAAATTCAAATGATGTGTTTATAAATGTAAATAATAAAATAATAGAGTTGGATGTTGCTAAAAAATCATTTTATAAATTAACTGAACAAATGAAATGGGTTTAATGATTATACCTGAACTGATTTCTCTTTGCTTTTAACGCCATGAGTATGCATGTAATTACGAATATAGTCTGCAACATTCTCTTTTGTCATTGTTTTTAATTCATCATTATTAAAAACAATTGTTTGTGGATGTTTTTCTAATCGTCCTAATGCAGTCTGACGTAATTTCTTTTTATTAAACACTTCATCTGGCTTATCTTTTTTGAATATGGCTGCACCATACTTAACAGTGTTATTTTCAGTTGTGTATGTTATCGCAACTAAACGTCGTATTTTATCATTATCAATTAATGGTTTTCCTGTTTGTTTTTTTTGTTTTGTTGCTGCTGTAGGTTCGACTGTAACTGTAACTGCAACGACATCATTTGTAGGCTCAACTACAACTGCTTCTTGCTCGGCAACTGTTGTAGTTTCTGGATGTAAAATATTTTGTCTGAATGCACTTTTTGGTTCAATTCTGTAAAAAGTATATGACTTTTGTGTTGTTTGTTTTTGTGTTTGTTCTTGTGTAGCTTCCATTTTTCTTTTTATTAATATAAAGCGAGTATATTATCCTATATCATATATAATTAACACAAATAAATTATATTTCAATTTTTTTACAATAGAATGGATATTTTTTTGTACATTGAGACCAAATATTTATTATAAATAAAAAATATTTTATAATACTATTTATATTGATAATTGGAGCATGGACAACAATAAAAATAATTTAGGTCTGATTCCATATCCCAAACCAGTGGATTTAGTTCCTATTACTAGATCTAGAACAATGTCTACTTCAAATAAACAAACTCTAGATAAATCAAATGATAAATTAAATGTGAATAACAGTTTAATGACAAAAACATGGGGACCTTCTTTATGGGTTGGGCTTCATGCAATTACATTTGGGTATCCAATTTCTCCAACAAAAGATGAAATTAATAATTATAAAATATTTTTTGAACATTTAGGACATGTCTTGCCATGTTCATATTGCAAAGATTCATATTTAAAATTTATTAAAGAGGGTGAGACTGCATTAACAGACAAAGTTTTGGAAAGTAGAGCTAGTCTTACAAAATGGTTGTATAATATTCATAATTCAGTCAACAAAAAATTAGGAATGAATTATCATGTTAATTTTGAAGATGTTGTTGAAAAATATGAAGCATGTCGTGCACAATGTGTTAAAAGTGCAAACACCTGTTCAATGCCTTTGAATTTAAAAACACGTGCATACAATGCCTTGTCCAATAAACATGCGCCAATAATATCTTATGATATTGCTATAAAATTCATACCATATGCTGAAAAAAGATTACCTGCTTCTTATATCACCATCTTACGATCTTGTAAAAATATAGATAAAAAAACAACTTTTTGGAAGAAACGAGATGAAATTTGCATTGATATAATAAATAAAATGCGAATTCAGGGTATTTCGCAATTAGAACAAGACGGGATATACAAAGGTTTGCCAAGTATTGATGAATTAAAATTAATTTGCTTGTTATCTACAAATGTCTCTGACAAAGAACTAGAAACTGCTTCAAATTTGGCCACTTCGATTGTTTAAAATTAGTCTGACATAATTTCGTCATCATCCTCACTTACAACTTTTTTAGCATATTTAACAGCGAATTTAGGAACAATTTTTGGAAGAGGCGCGTTTAGAAATGGTTCCTTTTTCATATTCATAGCAGCCACAATATTATTTGGTACAACTTTTGGTAAAATATTATGATTACCAGCTGCAATTATATTTTTTGCATTAACTTCAGCATTTTTCACAACATCTTTACCATTTACAATCGTGTTTGTTGATGGCAGTTTTTTCCACGAATCTTGTCTGGAGTCTAATTCTTTTGATAAAGCCCATGGAGTTCTATCAATTGGACACGTCACACTGCCTTTTTGTATCCAAGTATTAATACAATCTGCATGAAAAGCATGACCACATTTACCAAGCAATACATTTGATTTTAATTTTCCTTTGTTTAATTCTTCAACTGATGGAATAATCAATGGACTTTGACAAATTGTACATTTGGAATCATGGTTGTTTTGAATATTATATCCCCATTGTGCCATAAATTTTAAATCACATACTTCTATTTTTATTTCTGGAATTTCAGCATTAATCATATTTGGTTCTAAAACAATTGCGGTAGACATTTATATAATTATAATTTGATTTATAATTGTATATATACCTAAGTTAGTACACAAATATATTGATTTTCAATTTTTTTAAAAATAGGATATTTTAAATAAAAAAAGGTTATGGCTTGCATTTTATGTCTAGTTCTGCAATTTTTGTATTGTTTGGTCTGTACAAAATATCGACGTGCATACTTTCTACACCATTCAATAAGCCAAATTCTGTAATAATTGATCCAGGATCACATACTGCATAATTTAATACACTTTCTCTGATTTTTATTAAATTTAATTTGTCAAAAAATGGGCCATGTGAAAATATTGCACCATATATATTTTTCCTATTATACGCACCACTTAACAAATTGTATTTATCCACATTAAGACTTGTTTGAATTTCAGTGTTATTTGCGTATTTCAAACTAATATAAAATTCAGTTGCAAAAGTTTGTACTCCATTATATGCTGAAAATACAAGTGGTAGTGGACTTGAAACTGTAACGAATCCTACATCTCGTATTGAATTGTTATGCACAACAAAAGCTGCTGAGTTTAAACACCCCCACACTACTAATATATACGATATATATCTGACAATCGTTTTTTTAATTTTTTTAATGTTTGAAAAATTATTTTTATAATGACCAAACACAACATCTTTTAACAGAAGCATGTCAATTCGTTTTATTTCATCTTTGTGTGAAAAACCAGTTTCTTCATTCATATTTTTTGGATTCTCAAATGTTCCACCTAAAATATCCCAAAATGGAAAATCTGAATAATTTGGACAATGTATTCTTTTGTTTCGACGATGATGACACCTGTGTGATTCAGGTCTTTGTAAAAAATATCCAATTATCTTTGGTGTGGAAATGTTCATATGATAAAAATATTCACCAAATGCTGAAAAAATACTTAGCCAAATACTTGATTCTTTTGACAATCCTAAAACAGAATACAATAATATCGCCATAATTTGCGAATCTGCTATAATTTCAAGTGGATGTTTATAAAATGATGTTATGGTCTCAATTCTCGATGGCGAATGGTGAAATTGATGGAATAATATCCACAAAAAATATACTTCATGTCTTGCTTTATGCCAATAGTAAAATAACCATTGATTTAAAACATATGCCAAAAACCCACCAACGCACGGTGTGACATAATTTCTAAGGTGAAATCCTGTACTATTTGTAAAATATGATGTATTTTGTAACCAATCTTCCCAAGTGTATGCTGCTAAAACAACTGCAAACAGTTGAAATATATTAATTAACAAAA
>Ga0302186_10003461_pt1 | contig 11549 bp, 8 predicted proteins | sample II_Bog_E1_2_FD_198782 | JGI IMG/M metagenome (GOLD analysis project Ga0302186, IMG submission 198782) | Peat permafrost microbial communities from Stordalen Mire near Abisko, Sweden - II_Bog_E1_1 | ecosystem: Environmental > Terrestrial > Soil > Wetlands > Peat | place: Sweden: Abisko, Stordalen...
ACCCCATAAAGTTCAGTGCAAATATGAAATTGTTCATTTTATGATTCAATCTGCTTATAAAGATTGGGTTTGATTTCAATAACTTATGGAATTTTAAAAATGGGTTTGCTTGAATTTAATTACTCTTCTTCTATTTTTAATAATAAAATATATTATCGCTTGATTTTGCTCATCTTTTCATATTTGTTTATTTTGAAATTGGATGTCCTTGATCATAATAACAATCACATAGAGCAAATACATGCATAAGATAAACTTATTATTTTAGATAAAGATTCATTCCTTTGCCATTTTATTGATTAGGACAAAATATATCAAAATTTTACCAGTTATAACTGACATATTTTGTAATTATTTAATAAGATTTATTATAAAAAGCACATTAATATACTTAAACTGCTTCTCTGGCATTTTCAAATAATCGCCTTTTTTTCTTCATAAAATTATAACGAAATTATAATTAAAAATAAACTTGCTCCAATAAATAATGCAAACAGAGGAGATTAATGAGGGATAATGCCATACTTTTTAAAGAATTTCCCTTAAACCTATCAATTTAAACAGACCTTAAATGAAAATTGCCTAAAAATCGTTTGCCTATAATACATCTGAAAAACATCCGCTCGCACAGGCAGTAAATTCTAAAAGAAAAAATAGATATCAATAGAATATTGTTTCGCCTGAAGCAAGAGATATTAAATACCACAATAAATTTCTTAGAAGAAAGAAAGGCCGACTGACCTTTAAATAAAAGCAATTGAGAGGAAAACTCAATACTTCCTGTCAAATTGATTCACTACCTTTAAATTCAAATTTTAAAAGGAATAATGATAGGAATAGATTGTTAATTTCATAGAGCTGTCATTTTTAGGCAAATTCCTTCTTTGCTACAAAAAAAGAGAATACCTAAGAAGATTTATATAAAACAGCCTACTTAGATAATAATCGAAAATATAACAATGGCATTAATGATATTCCTTTGTTATGGCTGGATGAAGATGTATCGGAGGATGAAGGACAAATGAGCACTGAAGATTTAATGGATAACAACTTCAATCAATTACTATAACGCAGTGAGCATTATCGGTCAGATATGATCCAGGAATTATTGTCAAAATTAAGCATAACAAAAAAGAAAGAGAAAGAGAATTAGATAATTTGTTAGTCTAATGAAAACATGGTCATCCAAACTCATTAAAAACTATTGCAAGAGTAAAATAACTACATTCGGTAGCAGCTGCTATAATTTATGGAATCAATTGAGAAGAATAAGAAACTTTGTGAGTAAAAGGGATTGAATAACGACCTTTTAGTAAAATAAAACAGTCATCTTAAAAAATAAGTCTAAAGGATAACTTTAGTGAAGTAATTTTTTGAAGAATAGCTTATATCCAACGAAGAGCATTACTATAGCATGTCAACCCAGACACTATAGTACACAACAACAATAAATTATTTAAAAACAAGCAAATAATAACTTTAATTTAAGATCGAACGCTTATCTAATTAGTATTAACAGTTATTTGAAACTTTTGCATAGTTCCAAATTGTTAAAGAAAAGTAGATCTAGCAAATTATTTACTAAAAAAACAATTAAAAACAGATATTCATGGATCAAATTTCAGAAAAATAAATATGTATTAGTGAACTTAGCGAATATATCAATACCTTAAAAGACAGATTGGCCTTAATTGAGGAATAAAACTAACTTTTCAAAAAGCAGACCATTAACTCACCTGAGGACATTATCGAAGATATCTTCGATGAAATTTCAGACAATAAGAACCCGAACAATCAGCTTTCCAAGAGCATTTGTCTTTCATTGACGCAAGCTTAAAAACTGAAAAACATTATTGAATAAAAATAAAGTTTACACCGAAAAGAGTTAGAGGTTCTGAGAATATAGCTGTCAAATCAAGCAAAAAGCTATCGTGAGTAAGCATAAAAATTTCAATACACAATTGAATCATACAAAGCAAGTATTAACTATTTATAGAATAAGGAAATTTAATTCAAATATATGTTAAAAAATGCTTAAAACGTATTGCAAAATGAAAAGCTTTAGCTTGAAGACAACGAAGAATTTTTGTAAGAAACATAAGAAGATGAATAATCTCTCTCGAGACTGGATTTTTAGGTTTAGAACTGTATTACTGAAAATACTAATGAGGATACAGAATAATAAAAGATGTCTTTTAAACGTCTTTAGCTTCTTTATCAATCCATTGACGAGTTAGATGATGAATAACTTGAAGATCTACAGGAAAATACTTGATAAATTCTTATTTATCTAATTGTTATCTAATCTAATCTAATTTTCATTTCAGCTCTTATTTAAGAGGTTATTAAGACATATATACTGTTCATTCAATCATTTAAAATATTCATTACATAACTTTTCAGTTCGGCATTGTTCAGGCATTCAAATTACTTCCTCCTAAAAAGAGTTTGTTCCACAAAGGTATCACTATACTAAGTTTTTACTTTCATTTTAGGTTGGTGAGGATTATATTTGTGATTTGGTTTGCAGCTCTTTTCGATCACTATTGGACTGTTATTTATCTTAAAGGTTTACTGATAACTCGAATTCTGGGGATTATTAATGCTGATAAATATTTTATTACTGAATAGATATTAAGTTACTCTTTATGAACAATTGGCTTTGGTGATTACGGAGGAGCAGTTGAACTGTATCTAAAATTTTGTCTGTAAGTAGTATCGCCTACAAATTTGCCAAATTGGACTAATTGCATCTCGGGACACTGCGCTTTAGGAAAAGGGAGAGCCATGATGGAATGATAATCTCTGTGATAAGATGACTCTGAAAAAGTGGGAACTTAAGATTTCTCATATTTTTTTATTGCAAACTTTTGTTTCTTCGATAAATGTTTAAGTTATTCCTCCGTTTTGAGGCGATAATCAGCCTATCTAATGCAACTCTTACGTGATAAGTAGATTTAAAGCCATTAATTTGACTATCAGGGAGTTTACATATGCCCCCCGAGGTATCTCTTTTAGGAGTGGACTAAGTAAAATTATGCGGTTTTCGATATGAATTAAATCTTCGATTGTATTCACTGTAACCTGTTTTTGATGGCATTTTATGCTCATATCTGGAGGGTCGCATGACTTCACTTATTGTTACTATACTTATCTCATGCATACCTTTATCAGTAAGATAATTTTCGTTTATTTCGATAATCTTCTTCAAAGTTGCCTGATTATAGCCGTAGTGATCATGTTCTGGATTTGCTGAGTTCTTATTTTCACTTGTCAAAGTCTTAGATCGACCCTATTTTTTTATTGACAAGCAAGGCAGTGTATTTTAGTGTTTTTATTACTATTTAAGCTCACAGAGGCTTCTTGATGCTTTCTTCGTCGTCATATGTTTTAGTCCTAATTTTATTTGGATTAATAAAATTAAATAATGACTCGACAAACTGATGAATTCATTATTAATTAAATCAATAGTAAGCATTAATTTTAGAGACCCTTATCAGTCCAATACAATACATCACAAATCACTTTTTATCTTTTGATTTAGTTTATGATTTTTCGTTCGCTTCAGAGGAACGAAGGATTACTCCCGATTGGTTTTCTCCAGCAAATACTCCTAAAATATCTTTTTATGAAAATTAACGAATGATGATTGGACTATAGACAGAAGATCGTTTTTTATTTCCCATCTGACCCTGTTCATTATCGCCCCACTCCATTATGTATCCGATATTCAGCAAAGCAATGCAATGTTTTTTGCCACAATGAATTTGATCGACAGCAACCTTCACCTATTTATTGTTTCGCTTAAAGATGAAATCTGATAAGGCTTATACCTTAGTTATGTCCCTTACGTGTCGAATTTATCCAATTCCCAACTGACCTTTTAGATTACTACCGCAAGTGAATACTTAATAGGCTGAATTTAGTTTATTCTGAGTGAGTATGACAGAAAATTATTCGCCTGCTCTGATATCAACAATTTCACTATTATCTAATCCTTTGCTTATTTTAATGGGGTTGACTGAACATATCAACGGGGTATTCATTTGAGAAAATTATTATTAGTGAGAAAGTTGCATTGAGGAATTGCTACCCCACCCGAAGAGGCTGCCACTCTCATCAAGAGCTAGACAGTGATACCCACCAGCTGCTATCTTTTTGATATTTTTTAAATGTTCCTAAATTATTAACTGAAAACCACTTTGACTGGATAGGATACTCGTCTTTCTGGAAAGGGTGGAAATGCGTTTCTTTTAGTATTGTCCATTCCGCATTGCCCATACGTATCATCTCCCATCACAAAGACCTCTCCCTTTGCATTCAATGAAATCACATGATCATCTAAATCATACAAAGCATACTCCCTGCACATATCTGAATTGATCCTTTAAGGGGATCGACACTTCTCGATTTTCCGAGTTTGACTTTCTTGATTTAATTATTTTTATCAAATTCTTTGATGATGGGGTACTGGATAACTTAGTCTTTGCTGTTTAGAGTCCAGATGTAACCAGTTGTGAATTTTACTTATTTAATGTTTTTAGACAGTAGATGTATTTATTGGCGCTCATTGTCTAAAGTTGATTCCTACTAGAGATTGGAATCCATTTTTTGAGAACGCCAGATATACAGATTGTTTTTGTCATCCAGTCCAGCCTAATAATATTCTCCAAACTCAAGTTTAACTAAATTGTCAGGTAAATTAGTGATTTTCTTTGGAGTAAAGTTTTTGAATTGTAGCAATGCATCGGGTCTTGCTTGGTAAATTCCATTTCCCCATAAATACACCTCGTGTTTTTCCTTTTCTTTGCAGATGAATGGCAGCATGGAGGACGCCATAATTCCAGCAAAGAGAGGGAGTTGTTTGAATATCGATCTGAAAAACATGCGTAAATTATAATTTAGATGATTTCATCATTACTAATTTAATCAAGGAAAAATGATATCAAATGGATTTTTCAATATCTTCCGATCTTAATAAATTTTATTGGCCTCCTCTTGGTATATTCTACACAGAGGATGCATTCTTTATTTGTAACGGCCCTTGCTGCTTTTGTTGTTGGTATCTCTATATTTTTATTCGATATAACTGATGCTTTTCTTGTTCATACTGTGGAAAGAGAAGTCCGAATGCCTTTTCAGTCCGAGTTTCTACTTTAGACGAGTTCGATTGGTCAAAAGGGAAGACACCTCGGTTATTACTTTAAATTTTTATTTTTAATACACCCTATCGAATATTATAGAATTGGTTTTGCTTCTTGTCTGCCAGCGTTGACTGTATCCTTTTGTCTTTAAAAATTTAGAGAGTCTATTCGGTGCTCGATCATCTATGATTAAAATGCAGTCTCGATCGATAGTTTGATCGCCCTAGGTTTTGACTCTAAATGACTTGGGCGTTATGTTTTTATGCGCCTAGAGATAGGAGTGAGTTGTTTGCATTGATAAATTTTGTCTAATTTAAAATTTGATCTTGCTTTCTGATCCTGGTTAACTATTCAATGAATATGCCATTGATTCTGTTCTATAATAAGCTGAAATAAATTAACTGAAAAGATAGCATTCCCATGATAATAGTCTCTTTTATAAATCTTATGCTAAAATTACGCAGCCATAATCTCCATAACAATTTGACTATAACATTAAAAATATAAAATATGATGGATTCATTCATGATTAAGATGGGGAAGACTAATATTGCTGCAATAACTGTTTAATTTGATGATTGATTTGGTCGAGTTATTTTTCAAGATAGAGATATTCGAGTTTAAATTGTTCATTGATCGGCTTTGCTCATACATCCGTGATTGATACTGAGCCTCTTTTCCTTACAATTTTATTTTAAGAGAACCAAAAGCATTATTGGTTGACTTTTTTTTACTGGGACTCAACTTGATTATTCCCTTGATAATATTGATCTGATTATTTTTATATTGTTGGGCTGTCATTGATAGCTTTTTAGAGGATTAATTTCGGCTAATTTATTATTTCTTTCGCTCGAATTCCTTGTTCGCAATTTAATTTTCATTTCGACATGAAGTGTTATTAATTGAATTCAAACTTAAATTGCCTGTCAACTTAATCATATTTATTTCCCTACTATTACACTCCAAATGAGTTTTATTGGCGTGCTCATAAGGAGTCGTTTATTATTATTTTTAAGATCTTTCAGTGATCTTCCGATCCACTGGTTTTTATTTATTTGCTTTTCCTCTTTTTTTAAGCTTTGCTGAAATTATGTTACAATGATTCTATTATCTCGGCTCACATTCCTGAGTTTTTTAATTGCTGTAATTAAGTTTTCTGTCCACTTATTAGCGATTTATTATTTATTATTGTTTTTCTTTGGTTGGTAAGGGAGCAATTTTGCCAATAAAATTCGGCTTGTTCTTATTAAGCAATTAGTTCTTTTGCCTGAACTCTCTATTCCCTGAAGAAATGACGATCTTTATCTTAGGATCATGACTCATCTATATTTTCTTTTATGTTTGATATTGCTTGTACAGAATACTAGGATAAGTCTAAAAAGATATTTTCTTCTCAGACTCAATGGTTTTATATTAAGTTGACATGTTATGTTTGGGCGATTTCTCGGACATACTGGGCCTAAAAAATACAATTTTAGTGTTTGAATGCCCTTTATTGTTGCAATTATCTCGTTTACTGGCTTATGGTATTTTGGGAACCTCAATCTAGCCTCTTGATTCATATTTTCTCAGTGATTTAGATTATCTCTCCATGGAAAATGATTTATTTTGAACATATTTGCATTAATTTGACTATTTAACTGGATTTTGCTTCAGTCCTATCGCTCTGCGTTCTACCTCGGAGTATTATTGATATTTTTTGGCAAAAAAATCGTAAATTGTATTAATTACCTTTTGATCTCTATGTTCATAATGTTATCCTCTCGTATATTAAATTTGCTTGCTTTAATGCAATTTAAGATGGGTGAATATCTACTCTGAGTGATTGGAGTTGACAAATGTATCCTATTTAGATGTGATGAGCATTGTACTACATCGAATTGTTTAAATATCATGCTACAGCTAAAGCTCTTCCACTTTAAAATTGGCCCTTTATTCTATAGATGACCCGATCATCATGAAAATCGCCCTGATTAAAAATTCGGGAATGTTGACTCGACTCCTTCCAACTTCAATAACCAATCGCTTTAAACTAATAAAAGCACTGTCTAATACAAGTCCTAAAATTTTATAAACAGTGTATTTTCCTCGTAATTGTTTCTCATTCAGCAAGCTGTAAAATTTGATAGCCGCTACAGCCCCCATCGATCGACCCCATATAAAGAATTGAGTGATGTTATACTTATTGTGAATGTGCTACATTAATTTTAATACATCCTAACGTTCATTATAACCAAGTGATACGTATTCTCCTCCAGAATTACCACATCCCGCGAAATCGAATGAGCAAAAATGAAATCCTCTCAGCAAAATATCAGAAACATAACGGAGAGCTGCATTAAATTGATTATACACTCGAGTCTAGATCCGTTAAAACTATGAAGATAGATCACGCAAGTATTACTATGACTTTATTTATGCTTAAAGAAACTTCCTTTCAGTTGCAATCCTCTTGCTGACGTAAACGTAAAATTTTATCGACAACCTGTTGTTCCAATGACGGGAGAGCCTAAATTGTAAAACCAATACCTAAGTCGTACTCATTGTAGGTTTGTCTTGCAGGTCGGATGAAGAGGTTGCATAGCTATTCATAGAAGCCACTCATATGTTTGATATTTAAAATATATAATAAATCAATGATAATGACAATAAAGAGAAGTTATTTTATTAAAAAACAAGAGATTAATGATTAATGTTATTTTACCCAGTGGTTCATAGATCTGAGAGTTTATAATCTTATAAAAATATTTGTTTTATATTAAAGATGTCATTTCACCCAAAGCAGTCGTTAGTTATTTCATTATTAAATGTAATTTTAAGATATTTATTAATAATGAATCAAATCATGTTTTGCTTTTGTTAATTTTTGGAAAGAATATTGACTCTATGTGCTATTTCCTCTCAAAACAATTTTTGTCGAATTATTTTTTATTTTTCACAAATAAAATGGAACTGGATTTCCTTGAAATATTCTTTAACTTTTGAAACGTGTTCTTTAGATGTGCTTCCATTTAGCATTTAATGGTGTTATCATTTTAGTTATTTATTTTCTTAAATTCTGTATTCACTATTTCAGTATTTATAACTCTGAGCTTTTTTAGATAATTCTTATCAGTTATTTATGAGAAAATGTCAATTCTTTTTCCCCAAAAACATGAAAAACTCTTATGCTCTTTAAGATTATTTTACTTTTTCAAGTTAACATTTTAATTGGTGGTTCTCTTTATTTATTAAATCATCCTACTCCAGTTTATTGGTTTAATTGGTTTATTCAAATTAATCACGGGCTATTCAATAATTGGTATTAACAATTTAATTGGATCTTGTGCTTTAAAAGTAGTCAAGCAGTCTCGAATCTTCCTATGCTTTGATAGGTGAATTTGTGAATTTGCTGTCTTTTTAAAATCAGTGTTAAGATTGATTGACAAAGCCGCACTAATTTGATTTACATTGAAAATTTTGTCTTTTCCTTTTAGCCATCCCTATATTCCCTCACAACTTAAACTTTTTTTTTATATATTTTGATCAATATCTTATAAAATATTTCCGTTCATACCAATGAAATTGGATTTTATCTGCAAGGCCTCTCGAATCTATGATTTAAATTGTTCAACATTTTCATCATTATTATGACTTTCGTTGGCCTCGCTTACGTGTATTTGAGTTCTATGAATTTTCTTAACTGATCTACTCGCTTTTGAGCGAATTTCTTCTTTTAAAATAAAATCATTTGATTGTCTTTTAGTGTTATGTCTTGCATTTTTTTGGTTTTTACAATGAAATTTTGATTCAATAATTTAGAATGCTTTGCTTTCCACTTAGTAACCGATCAACAGATTAATAAAGATTGTATATAAATAATTTTCATCGAATACACAATTCATACATTTGGGAAGCTATTTGGATTTTAGGAAATAATTAATGGCTTTGACCAGAAAAAGAATAGAATATTAAAAATTATTTTATTTTTAACAAAGACGACTGAATAATGAGTTGTAGGCATTTTTGACTGCCTTACTAACTGAGAGAAAAGCGGATTTGTCATAATCTTTGATACTTGATTGGAATTATTTTAAAATGAAATAGAGAAAGGAGGTTTCCAAAAACTATTGGGAAATATTGATAATCTATATTAAAATAAATGTACATTTGAGTGTTTTTCTGTAATCTTCCAGTCTGTTATTTTGTGTTTGATTTTTTCTCTGATATTCCATGTTCTGATAATATTTTTAAGATCATTGATCTTAATTTTACTATCTTCTATTTTGGAATGTTCTATCATTCAAACTAATAATTATAAACTCAAACCATATTAAAATTGATATTAAGATTCATTAATATATCTCAATTGTAAAGCTAACAACCATATATATATACTTATAATTTTATCAAACTTGCTTTTTTAATTGAATCGTATTGATGATAAAACTCTGATTTATCGGGGCTAATGAATCAGATTATTACGTTGATTCATTTTATAGGTTTGCTGGTCTGACCATTTTTGATTTGAATTTCGTCTTATCTATGTTTAATTTGATAAAAAGCTATAAACCTCTCTTATTTCGATTGACATGATTTAAATTTATGGTTGGGAAAAAACCCTGATTTTCGTTAATGATATTGATGTCTTGAAATTGATTTGGGGCTTCCCCTTTTTCAGAAGTTTTTAGTTTATTATAGCTGTCATTTAATCTTCCATTTTTTAATTGACCCGTATCTTCTCTTTCAATGCAAGGATACGATATCATTTACTCGTTTCCAAAAACCAAGCTTTTGATGTTCAATTGATATTTTTAATGGCTAGCATCGTTTTTCATCTGTAACCTTCCTCTATATGGTCGTAACACCAATTCCTGTTAATTGATTTCTTTTTTTCTATTCTTCTATTGAGCCTTCGAAACCATCTATTTAAACAAAGTATTTTTCAAATAATTTGTAAAGATTTTATCATTTTTGGGAAGAGAATTCTGCCCCTTTGATTTTAATTCTTGATTTTAATCTAGATATTCTTTGTTTTTTATTGATAAGTCAATGGATGGAAAACTTGTTGTTCTTTTTTCTTCTCCAACAGTTTCCTCATTTACTGTATCCTTGGTGCTGAAAAGTTAAAAGTTCCTTAAATTGGTATTTTACTTATCCGGAGAGAGATTTGAACAGCATGAGATATCTTCAAGTTAACTCTAAAAGCATGAAAACATGAATTTATTTCTAATATCCGGAATTTAAGTTATGCATTTGGGGTGTACCTATTTGATAATATTAATTGATTCCTTAAATTCTTTCGAATATAAATGTTTTTTCTCTATTTTCCTAACAAACTTTTTAATATAGATCTAATTTTGTATGTTTCTTTATTTGAGTCGATCGAGGATCATGTTGAATTTTTACTGTTTGTCTAAGTTGTCATTTTAAGAGCATTTTGGTTTAATAGTTTCGATGATTTCTAAGCCGTCGAGCATTTTGGAAGGAAATAAATAATACAATGTGTATAAGATAAAATGCTAAATTAATAGTATAATTTCTTGTTTCATTACCCAGAATTATCAATTATAGCTAATTTAATGTAATTACAACTTGATGTATCTGGGGAGAAAAAGAAAAGTGGAATCAACATTATTTATTTTTATCAAATTTATTATCATCACTAATATTTTGTTAAATTGATAACTCAATTCAAATTTATGTTATATATACAGCTGAAAATTTAATAGCCAATCGTCTTAGCATTAATAGTAATTTATATAAAATTAGCTAGTTCCGTATCTAATTTATCGGAGATTATGTGAATTTATGTAAATTTATTTGAATTTTAATCAGGTCTTCACCTTTTGTTCATTCTTACCTCTTAGATGAGTTGATCATAGCCCTTCAGCTTTAATCTCATAAAAATGCCATAAGCAAAACATATAACCCCCATAACAATGTATATAATAGGAAGAAATTGAATTTTGCCTCCAAGGGAGGTGGGGACAATGATCTCGATTCCTTTTTTAATTTTTAAATCTCCAATCTGAAAATTATTTTCAACAACTAAAGAATATTGACCCATGGGTAATTATTGGTTTATCTGACCCCATAATTTATATTTGGTAATCAATGCTGAATTCTTCATCCAAGTCATGAAATGACCACTTTCAGGATTTATCCACTGCAATTGCTAACTGTTCTCCTGCTTTTTAAATGTTCCATAATCGTTCATATTTAACTCAATTCCAGATTCATTGATACTAATCTTATTTCCGTTGGTGTCATACAGAGTATAGGTATCATTAAAGGTTAAATCGGCTATATATAAAAATTTATACCTGTAAATCCACATGGACTAGCAATGAAAGTTGGATCTAATGGCTGTCCAGTGTAACTTTCATTCGCTTACAAATCGGAATTTAAAACAAAAGGTGTGCA
>Ga0302186_10003462_pt1 | contig 11549 bp, 8 predicted proteins | sample II_Bog_E1_2_FD_198782 | JGI IMG/M metagenome (GOLD analysis project Ga0302186, IMG submission 198782) | Peat permafrost microbial communities from Stordalen Mire near Abisko, Sweden - II_Bog_E1_1 | ecosystem: Environmental > Terrestrial > Soil > Wetlands > Peat | place: Sweden: Abisko, Stordalen...
AGGAAAGAATACGTTGATTTATTTAAAAGCAAATTCAAGGTAGAGCCCAAATACGCAATAGCACTTTTGGATAATGAAATATTGAAAAAGTAATGAAAATACTAGATAGATATACAGGAAAAGCGGTATCAGATAAGGATTTACCAGATCAGATTGATTTTGGCAGATTTGCTATAATTAATTCTGTTACTAAACCAACAGAACTAACATACTCAAACTTTTCTACAAACAATCTCATCCTTCAAGAGCTACTACTTGATAAAAACAAAAGCTTGCAGGACGTATTTGTTGATATAAACATAGATGTTCAAAAATCACAAGCAAATCGTTTTAAAGTAATTCCGTTAATTCGTAGAATAAAGAACAAACTTGATCTAAATGAATTTGAAGTGATGCTTTGTGAAAATGTCTTCCATTTGGAAGAAATATTCAGGCAGCCACACTATTTATTAGAGCGTGAAATTGAAAAGGTCCATGTTTCAAGAGCAAAGAGAATTCCATCTAAAAGTTATCAGTACCTTGCGTCACATACAGAAGATTGGATACATAAAAGCATTGTAAATTTTAAGCCAAGTCGTATTCTCAATGAAGAACTTGATTTAAATTTTGATGTTTATGAAAATCAATTCACCGTTACCTTGCTTGAGAGGTGTCTGATTTATTTGAACTCGCGTTTGAAGGAAATTCAAGACATTAAATCCTTTCTCGAACTCTATAAAAAGCTGCTTCAAAACAGAAAGGATGAGAACGGATGGTATAAAAAAATTAAAAGAAATTTACTGCTAATAGGTGCTGAATACGAAGATGAGAACTATCAAAAAAAGACCTATGAAGGTTCTACCTTGTCTCAGACAGAAGTCATTCTAAACCAACTTAACAAACGTTTACTACTGCTTAGGAGGAGTGAATTGTTTGACATAGTAAATAAGAAAACTACTCAGGCTTTGTCTTTGAGAAATACTAACGTACTTGTTAGTCACAAGCATTATAGGTATGCAAAAACATTGTGGATTGCATTAGATAAGGTTAAACCGGAGAGAAACGACATTGAAAAAATGCAATCAGAGCAGAATATTTTTGATGGCGTAAAAGCATACTCAACTGCCTTGGTCGTTTATTGTCTTCAAGATTATCTTGGGTACAGTCTTTTGGGCCAGTATAGTTCGTTTACTGGGAAGCATACGTACTACCCCGATGTATCTTTTAATATTGACACAAATGGCATTCTTAATATTTCTATAGGGAAACAGACTTTAAAATTGATTGTTATTGCTAACGAGCCCGCAGAAGCATCCAAGCTTGCCGAAGTATTGCGTCAGCAGAAGGCATATATACTTTATTTCTCAGAGCAAACACCCGTAGTTAATGATAGAATAATTCGCATTAATCCTCTCGATCCAGATAGCTGCGAAAGGATGGCATCTTTACTAAAAAAATATATTGCTAAGGACTATTTGGCAAAACTGAATGTAGAATACAGATATGTATCAATTTTAAGAGATTTTATAAGCCTTATACCAAACGACTACCTCCACTTTGACAATATAAGGTTTACCTATAGGTTTGTTTCATTACCATTGAAACACATTGTTGCGACCGACATTGAAGATAGTTTAGAAAGCCATGAAAACTACAAAGTCATAAAAAGCAGGAATGAAAAAGAACGTATTCAAACTGAAATAGGAGATCTTGTATCACAGATAAATGATAACGGGCAAAAGTTAAAGAAAGAATACCTCCGTTGCATGGAATGTGGCCAGGCGCTTAATTTACATGCAGTTAAAAAGCTGGATTATTTAATTTGTCAGCAATGCCACAATTTGCTTGATAGTTCCAACTATCCGAATGTCGTATTAAAGAACAATGATAGTAAATACCAAAAGCTATCTGAATCGGACTGGGGTATGGATTATTTACATTTTAACCAAGACGAACTATGAGCATAAACAAAAACGCTTACATACGTTATCAAACTCTTGACAGGTGCTTTAGTAATACTTACCGGGCTTATTTTATTGCAGACTTATTAGAGCAGGTTAACAATGCATTGGAAGATTTTAATGGTTATGATTCAAACATAAGAAAAAGGCAACTTTTTGATGATATAAAATTTATGGAAAGTGAAGCTGGGTGGTCTATTCCATTAGAGCGAATCAAATCAGGAAAGAAAGTCTACTACCGGTACTCAGAAAAAGGATTTAGCATAAAAAAGCAAAAAATAAGTGACGAGGAATTGGATGCGATTAATTCGGCATTGATGGTTTTGTTACGATTTAAGGGTATTCCGCAGTTTGAATGGGTAAATGAGCTAATTCCTAAGTTGCAATCACTTTTTAAGCAAGAGAATATCCCGGAAGTAATAAGTTTCGATCACAATGAATTTCTAAAAGGATTGGATTTTTTACCTAGGCTGTACCAGTGCATAATCAATAAGATTCCAGTAGAAATTGAATACAAGTCGTTTAAAAACACGAACCCCAAGATATTCATCTTCCATCCTTATTATTTAAAACAGTACAATAAACGCTGGTTTCTTTTTGGAATTTCGGAATCCGATCAATTTCTGTACAATTTAGCATTGGATAGAATTGTGAATGTTGAAAATTCAGAAAACAAGTTTATAAAGAATAGCAGTTATGATTTCGCGAATTATTTTGAAAATATTGTTGGAGTCAGTAGAGGCAGGGATGAACAGCAGTTAAAGATTCATCTGTTATTTGATAGCGATACATCTCAATATGTTCTGACCAAACCGATACATGGTTCGCAACGTAAATTGTCTTATGACGATAATGGTTTATTGATCGAAATTGAAGTTATTCCAAATTTCGAGCTAAGACAAATGATATTGTCATTTGGAAACGGAGTTAAAGTTATATCGCCCGAAAATTTTAGAAATGAATTGGCGGCGATAATTGAAAAAATGTACAGCTGCTATGTCTCGCAGGCATCTTTCAATAAAAACAACTGATACTATGATTGTCTTACTCGATCTTGATGGAACTCTTGTAAATACGGCTCACAGTAGTTTTAAGCCTTTGAAGGATGGTTTAATTGAGACTAATTTGGCAGCGATCCCCGTTATTAATGGAGCCAGAGAATTTGTCTTGAACTTAACTAACCTAGGACATTCAGCTATTATTATTTCCGACAGTCATCCTCGATATGTTAACGCGATTGCTAAACAAATTTTCAATCTTCCGGCATTGTGCCTTGCTGATAAACCCAACGCAAGAAAAACAATTGACTATCTAGCACAATCCGGTCACGATATCCAATTAAAAGAGAATTTCGTAGTTGTCGGGGATACCTGGCTAGATATTGAATTAGCTAGAGCATTAAATTTTCCTTCTATATTAACGCAATTCTACACAAGTAATGAGGTGGATCAAAGAGACGGTATAGGTAAAACATGGCATCAGCTCAAAAGTGGGCCAACTTATGTTGTTAAGCAGTTCAGCCAAATATTTGAAATTTTACAAAATCCGTTAGCAAACCTCTGGGCTGCCGAAGCTATTTTTCAAAATGTGAATACTTTTTGTGCCATTCGCTTAAATGATTTAAGAGTGAATGATCACATGACGATATTTCGTAGTCTAGGAAGACAGGATGTCGGCGAATGTGACAGGTTTGGAATTGCAACATACTACACTGAATTTCAAAGGGTTGGCAGATCGCAGCCAACTCTAAACAAATTTGCTGAAGCAGTCAAAAACTTCGTCGATAATGTAGTTGCTTCTGCTCCGCAATTAAGATGGGATTACATGACTTATGTTGCTGACAAGGCATCTACCAATCCTCCTAATAAAATGAGCGAGTTTTTTGAATTAGTTAGTTCTCCCATCCCGAAAATTAGATTACTTCAATGGGTTGATACAGTCGATGGCAGCATAAGAAATAGAATAAATTACAAAGAAAGGAGAGGCTTTATTCACCAGAATTTACACGTAATCCCAGGAATAGATCTAACAGGGAAATCTGTAATTATTATCGATGATCAGTTTACATCAGGAGGTACCGCCTACGAAGTAACAGACATGTTGAGACAAAAAGGTGCAAAAAACATTCTATTTTTGACGCTATTCTTTATGACTTCATCGGTAAGCAGCAGCAGGAATTGCAGTCAATGTGGAAAGCCTATGCAATTAAAAATAAGAAAGTCGGATGGAATTAAATTTTTTTCATGTACTCCGCCTCAATATCGAGGAAGTGGATGTGGTCATATTGAAAATATTGCGCAATGAGAAAGAATGACATTATAGCTACATTGGCTTTAAAACAAATAAAAGGCATAGGTGCTGTTGCTATAAAAAGCCTTTGGCAGAAAGGTCTGTTTCAAAATGAAATCTTTTACAAAACCATAGAAAATTGTCTTACAAGCTTAAACAAAGAAGTTTCTGATCGTGAAATCGAGGTACTGACTAATCATGCGCAGGAGATAATATTTTCAAGCAGCAATTGCGATATTAAGATTTTGCACTTAGCTGATGCCGACTACCCACATCAGCTTACTGAGCTGAAAGACCCGCCTTCTGTTTTGTTCTACAAAGGGAACTTGCTGAAAACTAAAAACGTTCTCGGAATAATTGGTACGAGAGAACCTGACGTCACCGCCTTAGAAGTATCCAAAAGGATTGCGTCATACTTTCATGAAAAAGGATACTTTATTTGTAACGGCCTTGCATTGGGCATAGATGAAGGCTGCATTAGGCAGGAAAACGGGATTTTGAAAAACGTTATCGGTGTTTTAGCTGGTGGATTGAATTATAATGAGAGTAAAACCCTACTAAAGACTACGGCATTGTTAGCGGAACAGGTTTTAGAAGCTGGCGGACTACTGATTAGTGAATTTGAAAACAATGTCAAAGAGGATACATTTAAGGTGATCAAGTCATGTAGATTGCAGGCAGGCCTTGCACATGGATTAATATTAGTGCAAAGTAAACTTAATGGCGGGTCGAAATATGCACTCGAAGCCTTCTGCTCAATGAATAGGGTTTTAGGAATTGTTAGCATTTCGAACAAGAATGATAGCCCTTTATATGAAGCTAACAATGCAATAATTCACAACCATCGAGAAGGACTATCTAAAATGACGGGTTTAAAACCAAATAAAATTGCACTGAATAAAATATGTGCGATTTCTTCAAAGAACGATTACTTAGTTTTTGAAAACGATATCACGTTCAATATTAAATTACATGGTCAAAATAAAGCACTTTTTGAGTAGGCGAAAGTCATTGTATTTTCTGTTTTTTTACTATAAAAAGGACTGATAAAAGCAGTACTTTTCTAGATTATTTTTGAATCTTACAAATTATAAAAATGGCTACATCAACTACTAAAACGCCGGAGCTAAATGCAAACTCTGAAAAAATAGATAAGCTTATAAATCGCATTAATTCAGGAGATATTAGGATTCCTGCGTTTCAAAGGTCCTATGTATGGAAACAAAACCAAATTCTGGAATTGTTAGACAGCATTGTAAAAAATTATCCTGTTGGAAGTCTTCTCCTATGGAGCACATCCGAAAGGTTAAATCATACTCGAAATATTGCCGGATACAAAATTCCTGATACAGAAGTGGAATATCCCGTTAATTATGTTTTGGATGGTCAGCAGAGGCTCTCTTCAATATACGCCACTTTTAGCGATAAAACAGAACAGGAAACGGCTTCTTCGGAGTATAACCCCGACTTAAATCTCTTTGAAATATATTATGACTTTGTATCTGACAAATTTGTACCTGTCAGCGAAATTGATCCTTCGTCCGACTATGTAATTTATTTGCGAAATTTTCTATCCGGATCAAATCTCATTCAAGCGCTACGACTACTTAATCCTATGTACCACGAAAACGCACAAAATTTATTTTCAAAACTAATAAACTATGAACTTCCAGTAGTCACTATTAAAAACAGAGATAAAGCAGAAGTTGGGATGATTTTCGAGAGGATTAATAGCACTGGAACCAAGCTGACGACCTTGGATCTAATGATTGCATGGACATGGACTGACAACTTTCATTTGTTAGAGTCAATAAAAGAGTTACTGAATGAACTCGAGGAGAAGAATTTTGGTGAAATAACGGCTAATATTTTGTTACAAACAATTTCTGGAATAATTCAAAATGACACAACAACCCCTTCCATTTTACGCCTAACAGGAGAACAAGTACGAGATAATTGGGACGCATTTAAAGAAGCATTATTCAGAGCAATTGATTTCTTGTCAACACAGTTAAAATGTTCGCACCAAGACTTCTTGCCTTATCAACAACAGATTGTATCGATTTGTAAATTTTTTAGTATTGGAGGAAGAGAAGAAGCTGATCAATTGAAAGGTTTGGAAAAATGGTTTTGGAAAACTTCATTTTCAAATAGATATTCTACAGGTCAGACAACAACGAAAATGAATGCTGACTTACAAATTATTATTGAAATACGAAATAAAAATATAGCTGCTATAAATAATGTAAAGACTACTGTTTCTGATGCAGAATTGATTGACACAAAATTCTCAAAAGGTAATCCGTTGACGCGGGCATTTTTATTATTGCTGGCTCAAAAATATCCAAAAGATTTGGCAAAAGGAACCAATATTGATATTACAAATGCATTATCCGAATATAATAGAAAGCAATATCATCACATTTTCCCAAATTCATTTTTAAAAAAACAGGGGTTTCCCGTTAATAAAATTTTTAGCTTATCAAATTTCACCTTCCTACCTGCTGATTCAAATAAAAAAATATCTGGGAAAAGCCCCTCTGACTATTTCACAAGCATTGTTCCCCAGGCTTCCTTCTCAGAAATATTGGAAAGTAACCTTCTCCCGTTACGGCGGGACATATATAGTGATGACAATTACAATGACTTTCTTCAGAAAAGGGCGGAAATAATAATCTCAGAAGTCGACAGGTTAACTAATTGAACATTGGGGATAGAGATCGTCCTAAATACTCTTTACCATTTTTCAATAGGATGTAAGTACTTCATAAAAATGCTATTCGACAATGGAAGCAAGCCTTGCTTGTAATCGTCGTAACTGCCCATTTTCAAATTGCTTGAATCTTTTAAGTAGTTCCCTGATAATCTCCTTATTTTCCTCTGCTATTGATTCCAATTTGATGTTATTTAATTCATTTGCATAGAAATAAATTGGCCTTTCATTATCTGAAATAATTGTTTGAAGAAGTTGCGATGTGTCTAACGAGTTTAGATATTTACGATAATTTCTTTGCTTCACATTTTTGCTTTGGTGTTCTTTATCATAATTTTCGATTTCAATTTCTCGTTGATTCTTTCTTTCTTCATTCTCCTTTTTTTGATTTTCTTCTTTTGTGGCGATCTCTCCTTGTCGTTGCATCCAAATTTCTAACTCAATCTTGATATTGGGGATAGTTCTGGAATTCAAAGTCGAAATACCAAAAGGTAAATAGGGATTTTCAGAGTACTTAAATATCCAATGAGTAATGTCCTCTAAAGCTTTATTCGGTTTATCGGCTAAGTGTCTTATCAGAAGATAAATACCACCCTTGTCACCAGTCCGCAAATAAAGAAGTCCGGCTTTTTCAACTAGTTTGCTATAAAGTCCTATTACTGGAGAAGTACTTCCCATTCTTTTGTTATTTTCTACAATCGTTAGGCCCTTGATTAGATGTGCTAAATTATCAAAATCATAGGTATCTCCTAGTAAAGCGAACATGTCATAATAGTGCAGGAATTTTCCACCATAATCAGTTTTTATGTTGTCTTGAAGGAATAGAAGAAAATGCTGATATTCCTGCGAATTCGAGAATAAGCATTCAACCTCTGAAAAGTTTTCCATTTTCCCGCTTTCAATAATTTTATAAAGTAATCTATCGACTTCCGAGTTCATTAGATAAAATTAGCAATCCTCTTCAAATCCTCTACAAAAAAGTTCGAAAGTTGTCCCCTACAGCCCGCATAACGACAAAACCCGCTCCAGTAGCGGGTTTTTAGTTAGAACAATTCTGTAATTATATTTCATATTTTAATACAAGCCTTTATTGTAGGCTATTTCAAGGGTTCGAAATCGCACTTCGGTCAGTGTGACGCATATCCCGAACCAATCCATTATGGACTACTGAACAAAGTAAAATTGGACTTTAAAACAAACTCACATCGTGCATTTATCTAGATCTTTGTTGCACAAAAATTAAAAAATGGAAAATTTAGCAAAACAAGAAACAGTTTTAGTAACCGGTGGGACCGGATTTATAGGTATCTATTGCATTGTGGAATTATTACAGAAAGGCTATACAGTAAAAACGACATTACGGTCGCTTACACGAAAAGATGAAGTGATCTCCATGCTGAAAGATGCGGGTATTACTTCTTCCACAAATCTACAGTTCGTTGTAGCCGACCTTACCAAAGATGATAACTGGAACGAAGCAGTAAAAGAATGTACTTATGTACTGCACGTGGCCTCACCATTTCCTGCAGGTGAACCACAGGATGAGAACGACCTTATCATCCCGGCAAGAGATGGCGCATTAAGGGTATTACGAGCTGCGCGTGATGCAGGCGTAAAACGCGTAGTATTGACTTCCTCATTTGCAGCAATTGGCTATAGCATTGCCCCAAAAGACCATATTTTTACAGAGAAAGACTGGACAGATCCCAAAATTGCTACAGGTGCTTACATCAAATCCAAGACAATTGCAGAAAAGGCAGCATGGGATTTTATCAGCAGTGAAGGCGGTGTATTAGAATTGTCGGTCGTTAATCCGGTTGGGGTATTTGGGCCTGCATTGGGTAAAGATTATTCCACTTCCATCGGGCTGATCAAAAACCTTATAGGCGGCCAGATAAAAGAGACACCCGGCTTTACCTTCGGCGTAGTAGATGTACGCGATGTAGCAGAAATACATTTACTTGCAATGACCGATCCTGTAGCGAAAGGTGAACGCTTTCTGGCCACAGCTGACGGTACTATGAGCTTATATGATGTTGCACAGCTTATCAAAAAAGAACGGGCAGGAATGGCCTCAAAGATTGCAGATCTCAGACCGCTTGATCAATCTTCATATATCTCGCTGTCAAATGAAAAGGCAAAAACCATTTTAGGCTGGAAGCCGCGAAGCAAGGAAGCCGCCATTCTGGCCAGTGCGGATACTGTAGTGGATTAACTAATTTTGTGTTCAGCAATAAATTTATAAGTGAAAACAACCAGTTTACTGTCCTGCCACTTAGGCCCCGAAATATCTCCGGAACAAGTGATTGGAGAACATTTTTTTCTATGCCTGGCATCCGGATGGATGATGGCTTATAGTGGTGATAAAACTTACCGGATAGACCCGGGAGACTACTGCATTGCCAGGAAAAACCATCTGATGCGCTACCGGAAATACCGGCAGGATAATGACTTTCAAAAGATCATAATTGTACTTGATGAACCTTTTTTGCAACAGTTTCTAAAAAAACATCAAACGATTTTTGGGCTCGCTGAGCATAACGATCCGGTACTTTTTGTAAAAAGCGATAGTATGCTTGACAGCTTCATCACCTCGCTTGAGCCTTATTATACTGGGGAGGCACATATTGATGAAACCTTCGCAGATCTTAAGCGTGAAGAGCTGTTGTTGATATTATTGAAGAACGACCCAGACCTCGCAAATGTGTTTTTTAATTTTGGCGCTCCGCAAAAAATAGATTTGAAAGAATTTATGAACCGCAATTTCAGGTTCAATATCAGTACAGATCGCTTTGCATACTTAACAGGAAGGAGTGCATCGGCTTTCAAACGTGATTTTAAAAAATTGTTTAATGATACACCCGGACATTGGCTGACTAAAAAACGTTTGGAGGAGGCTTATTTCCTGATGCAAAATCAAAACTTGAAGCCAAGTGATATTTATCTTGACTTGGGCTTTGAAGACATGTCCCATTTCTCATTTGCCTTTAAAAAGCAGTTTGGTCAATCGCCAACCGCTTTGCTTAAATAAGAGAGCTAAAATTAAGAAGTAGACGATTTCAGAAAGACACTTTTTTGTTCTACTAAAGGTATCAAATATTAAAGCGAGCAATTGCCTTCATATCCTCTACAAAAAAGTTAGAAAGTTGTCCCCTTTTCTCCGCAGTATGGAAGCGGCTTTTAGCGATTTAGCTTAAAGCCGTTTTTCTTTATATACTACTCTCCGGTTTGGAGTATGGTTTGGAAATGGCGTAAAGAACTTATCACAAAGGTAAGAAGCCTTTCCACAATAACATGCTTGCTGAAGCAAATTATTAGTTTGTAAGGTAAACAAACATTTTCTTCATTGTTGTAACTTCGTAATCACTGAAACCCAGTGATATTTCATCGCGCAAATACGTATTTGGCCCTAGCCTATTCGTTTTCCGCCAAAAAACCATGATCCATGTCGCTAACAGATATAATTGAAAAAATACGTAAACAAAATACTGGTTATGCAGATCCAACACAAGTAGATAACCAGTCACAATCACTCAATACTTTATCCAAAGACCTCTATACGGAAGCCAAGCGATTTTTATATGAGTTGTTGCAGAATGCTGACGACTCGGCGTTGAACGGTGATAAAGTCAGCGTAGCAATTCGGTTAATAGGTGACGAGCTGGTAGTAGCCCATAATGGCAAGCCTTTCGATGACCGTGATTTGCGTGGGCTATGCGGCGTTAACCGCAGTACAAAAAAGAAAGATGCAGGTAAGACCGGATTTAAGGGACTTGGCTTTAAGGCAGTATTCGGACAGTCTACAAAGGTGACAATTTTTTCAGGTGGTGAATATTTCAGATTTGATGCCGGATATGAGCATGAGTGGAATCCTGCATGGGGCGGAACACAGGCGTCGTGGGAAGCAGAAGAAGATTGTGTGTTTGAATTCCCGTGGCAAATAATTCCGATCGCCACTGATACCCGGGAGGTGTCGCCCGCTATAAACAATTTTGTATCCGAAGGTAACTTTACGGTTGCAACAATAGTAAAATTGTCAAACACGACTGAGGTAGTAAAAGCCATTGGCGAGTTAGTGCTGCGAGTGAATATGTTTCTATTCTTGAAGCACATTGAAAAAATTGACTTTAATATTGGGACAGCCCAGGCGATTAATATTGACAGGCAAACGGATGGTTTGATAACACTGAGCGTTAACACGGAAACGAAAGCACGATGGTTAACTAGAACTGTTAGCCTAGTAGTTCCTGCAGATGTAAAAGCAGAGATTGCCGCAGATGCGAATATTCCTCCGAAATTAAGTCAGGCAGTTCATATCGAAATGTCATTCGCGGCAAAAATCGGAGATGGGGGAATAGAACATATCCGTTCAGAAGAAGCGCTGCTGTATGCATATTTGCCCACTGGAGAGAATCGTTATGCTATTCCAGTTCTCATTAATACCAGCTTTCTAACGGTGGCAAACAGGGAATCTCTACATGAAAACTCCGCATGGAACCAATGGTTGTTCAAATGCATACCAGAAGAAATTTGCAAATGGATAGCTGAGTTGGTTTTAAGCGAATTCCAGTACCAAGCATATAAAATACTTCCAAAGAAATTATCGC
>Ga0302186_10003463_pt1 | contig 11546 bp, 8 predicted proteins | sample II_Bog_E1_2_FD_198782 | JGI IMG/M metagenome (GOLD analysis project Ga0302186, IMG submission 198782) | Peat permafrost microbial communities from Stordalen Mire near Abisko, Sweden - II_Bog_E1_1 | ecosystem: Environmental > Terrestrial > Soil > Wetlands > Peat | place: Sweden: Abisko, Stordalen...
ATATAAGGTGGATCTTAATCCTATTCATCTTTTTTTTAAAGCTAATAGGAGGCCAGAGTGGATATCTGTTGAGACTTACCATTTTTTTCTTCAAATAGCGACATAAAAATAAATTGAATTATAAACTATAGAAGTATGTAAAATTAGTTAAAGTATAAATTTTTATTTAATTTCTGCCAACTCTTTCCTTAAAAATAACATAAATTTAAATAAAGCCATATGACATCATTTCATAGAAAGAATTTATATTTTAATTCAAAAATATTTACTTACAGTTTGTGCTTGTTATAAAATTTATACTTATTAAGTCTAACGAAAGGACAATGAAAGAATAATATATATTTTTATCAAAGTAGTCAAAATAAATTGTTTGCTTGCACTTGCTTTCTATTAAAGTATAGGGAAGATAATCTATAGAATGACTCATCAATTACTGCTAAAATACTTTATTCTATCTATCTATATTTTATAATGGAGAAATATTTTGATTGGTGTCAGGAAGCATTTCTTGGCCAAATTGTAAACATTGTCGACGAATAATTCTTTCAAGCATTTAAAGCCACAGCCAATAATAATCTCAGTATGAGCTCTCTTATATAGAAAAACCTATAGCCACCATAAACAAATCAATAATTCTCAACTAATCAAATCTCTTATATTTCAATAGCCTATTTTAAGCCTTAACTCAGCTGAGTAATCAAAAGACAAAAAATGCAAGATAGGAATAAGCGCCAAAGATATAAAAGAGTTAGTTTTTTTAAAACTAGGATACAGTGGCATCGAGATTGAGAAGAATAACCAAAATAAATCATTTGACCAATCAGTGCTAATATTTTTCTGTCTTTTTATAAAAAGAAGATTATTTGACAGATTATGCCACTTTTTTATGACTACATTATATAGTAATCCTAAGTTTTGTTGAAAAAGAATTGAATAATAATTATTATTTTGAAATTTAAGTATCTAATCTTTAAAATACAATCAAAACCACCCTTTCTTCTTTTTTGCCTTTTCCTTCTCTCCAGAATAAATTTAAATATATTTTTGAAATTTGGTGGAAATCTGTTCGTCTTTTGGTGTGCATACTCTGGAAAGATGCTCAAAGCAATCTGAAAGTTCATCCCGCAGGTCTTCTTTGCTGAACAAAATATCTAAAATTTTATCGTTAATTTTTCTAATGGATTAGAAACTTGAGAAATATTTATCAGCTCTGGATTTCTCTTTCATGATTTCTTCCTTAAAGATTGATGACTGTTTCATAAATTTCTTTTAATTTTGTTCTTGTTCTTCCTATTTTTGATCTATTAGTTCCTTAATTTAGGCTTAAATTACATTCATTTGCTTCTTAATGGTATTTAATTCTGCATTCAGATGAATTATTTCTTCATCTTTATGATGCAACCTCTATATATGCCTCTTGATTTAAGTTTACGATTCAGATCGTGTTTTTTATAATTCAGATGAATAATACTCTACTCTGCGTTCATCATTTATTTATCTTTATTTGCTAATACATAATCTCTCAAGATGCTTAAAATATTCCTCAAGTTAAGGCTAAATATTATCGCAGAAATCAATTTCATGTTTCTCAATAAATGCCAGCTATTATAAAATTGTTTAATTCACACCATTCTTATGCTCAATGAGCTAAAATTTTATACCTTCCAATATTTCAAGAGCGCTATTAGAATGTAAATTGTAAAAGCTTGGGTCGAAAGACTATTATTTATTATTAAGAATCTAGTTTAGTTATTTTTTCAATTTTAACAAATAACTACTATGAATAAGGACATTCTATTTGATATTTTCAGATGGTTAATTAATTTTATTTTCTTCACAAATTTAGAAAGTCTAATCAGTTTGATGCTCGATTTCCTATTGGACAATTTGTTCTTTTTTCTCCTATATTTTGGAAGATTAACTCATCTACTTATTTTAAAATTAATCAAATAGCTTCATCGAAGATTTCTTAGGAAGATCAAAATCAATAGAATTGAAATCTATTTCAGGTTATTAAAGCAGCATATTTTTATTATTATTTTCATCTTATTCTTATTCATTTGACTCCATAATGTTATCAAAGGATTTATCTAACTAAGTTTCAATATTTGGATCTCTCTCACTAGAACTATTAACGATCATTTCCTAATTTGAATGGATTTTTAATTGCTCATGCCTATTGATAAAATCCTATAATTCTGCTTATTTAATTTTAAGTTGATTTTAAAGTTCATTAGTTTTTTGTCTCCAATTAGTTGCATCTTTCTTCGCCTATAGGAATTCTTTTTGAATAAGTGAAGCTTATTAAATTATTAGTTTCTATTTAATTTATAGATTTTAAATATATTTCTTGAGATTTGACTCAGAGGTATCTTTTTATGTCATAATAGTTTGAAAATATTATTGTTTTGCCTAAATTTCATTCTTTGCTTTTGTTTTCAATATTTGGAATTATTGTTATAATTTACAAAATTCCTTTTATTTTATATCCAGTAATTTTTTATTATTTTAGCATGATTCTAGCAATTGCTAGTTTATCTTTTATTTTTATTATATTTCCAATTTATATTATTATATTATTTATTTATCACCTAAGTTTTCTTTTCTTTTTTTATTGGTCTTCATCAATTCTTCCATCAAACACTCATTTTTGTATCTTTTTTATTATAATTATCTTTTTAATTCTTGTATTTACTTTTAATATTTTTTATTAATTTGTATTTTTTAAGCTGTATTGTTTTTGCTGTTTTCTATTTCCTAATTTTGTACTGAAATTTGTTCTTCTAATTATTAAATTAAGATCTATTTTTATTGGATAATACTGTTGTATTAATTTTAGGTTACCTTTGCCCTCTAAAGTTATTATTGCATACTTTTATTTTTATTTTGTTCTTGCATAAATTCCTTTTATAAGATCTATATCTTGTGGTTGAAGTCTTAAATTCCTTGTTGATATTATTTTATCTTCTTGTTATATTATTTATCTAAATCATTGGCTGAGATTCTCATTTTTTATTGTTAATTTCGATGTTATTCTAAGCTCATAATTAATTCATCTTTTTTCTTTGATTATTATTGGGCCTTCATTAAATTAATCTCCATAATATCACATCTTTCTTTCATAATAGTAATTTTATTTTCTAAATTAGATGTTGCAAACTTCATAGATTAATTTTTAGCATCCATATCTTCAGATAATTTAAAATTGAGTTCCTGTCTTTGCTTGATGAGATCTAAAATTTCCTCTTCTTTTTTTGTCAATTGATCTTTCAGCATAGAATTTTATTTCTATAACTGAGATCTCAAATTTTGATTTTGTTGTTAATTTTGTTGCTTAAGTTTTAATTATTTTTAAATAAATTCATTTTTTTGCTAAAGGTGTATAAATCTTTCTCTTTCTTCCTCGGTAAATCTATCTTTTTGATCTATTTCTTATTCTTTTTTTCTTAACATTTTTAATAGTTCATCGTTTTATCTTCTATTTTGACTCATTTTTGTATCAAAATCCTTTAATTTGATAAAATCCTCCTTCTTTTGCTTGGTTAATGCATCATGCTCCTCAGACTTTTGCTAGAATTGCTTTAACAGTTTATTGAATTCCTTATTGCGTTGTTAATTCCTTTTTTCGTTCTATTCTTTATCCAATTTAAGTTATTCAATAATCTTTTTATATTCTTCTTGAATTTGATTCTTTCTGCCTTATTTTTCCTTATTTTCTCTATTATTTTTTTCAATTTGCTCTTCTTTTTTCCTCAATTCTGATAAAAGTTTTTCTAGTTGCTTATCTTTATCTGATAAATTTATATTATTTTCCTTAATGGTATTAGCCAAGTCTTTTACTTCTGTTTGATATGAAAGGATTTAATTTGACATGTCCTCAACTTGCTTCGATAAGGCAACAATATCTTCGAAGGCGATTTGATTTTTAGCCTGATCTTCCTATTTTTTGGAAAGCAATTTAGTTTATTCTAAAACCTTAGCAAATTATAATTTTTCTGCTGCTATTTTGAGTTAAACAATTAGATTATTCTTTTATTACAGTAAGTCATTGATGGCTTTATCTTTCATTAATAGTTTTGTACTAATAGTCTTTTCATTCATCTAAAAATCAATTTTTGCTTTTTTCATTGATTTTTTTGAAATTTAATTCTAATTTTCTAATTTTCTAATTTTGATTTGTAATTCCATAGTATTCTTTTTATTTTAATTAACAAGTTCTGAAAACTTTAAATTGAATCCCTCTTTTTCAGATTTGACTTCAGCTAACATTTTTTCAGTTGCTTTAACCAAATTATCTTTTTCAGTAATTTTATTCATTAAATCTTGCCTATCACTTTCTATTTATACATTCTTTAAAGTAATATGTTTGCAATTTAGTTCAATTTCGGCAATCCTTTCCTCGTATCCCAAATATTTGGAGTGAGACTACTAAATCAATTTAAGAACCTCTTTATTTAACTTATCAACTTCTGCTTTCTTCTTAATTAACTATTGATTGATGGTATTCATGGGTTTGCTAATTTCAACATCATTGGAAGGAATATTCTTTATGCTTTGCCGTCCCATTTTAAAGACTAAGTCGTTCTCTTATCGTTCACGTAACTTAGTGCTCATATTTTGAAGGGACAATTATCTTTGCTTTAAATCCTCTTTTATTTTTTTATTTTCTTGCATGATTTCATAGTTTTAATTCTTTAATATTTATATTCTGTCTTGCAAATTGGTTATTTAATTCTTAATTTTATTAAAGCAACCTTCCAAGCCTATTTTATCAAATTAAATTGAACTAATACTAAAGGTATTCTGGAGAACAGTGGAAAGTACAGTATGATGTTCCTCAGCACCAGTCACGAATTAGTTCATGCACTTGAATAAAATTTAACATTTATTAGTTCTATTTTTATTAATTAATTCTCCATAATAAATTTTACGAATCTTTTTTGGAATTTTTTTAACAATCTCATCCAAACTTTATATTACACTATTCTTAAAATTGTCATATTATTTTAGTTTTTTTTTGACGTTCAGATTAATGCGACATAAATTTTCAGTGTTTTAAAGTTCTTTCTGTACCTTTTACTTTTGAAGGGCATTGCATTAATTTTATAGTTATAAATTCATTTCCTTGACCTTTTCTAACATCATCTTATTTTAGGAACAGTTTTTAATCAATCCCACGATTTCATACTATTTATTTGTTTTTTGTTTTTCGTATTATTTATTTTAGCGTTAAAGACTACTAATTCTTTGTCGAAGATATTCCATTTCTTAGCGCATCAGGGTAGCAGTTTTTTAAATATGTGAGTTGTTCAAACTACTAGAATTAAGACTACTTCTTTGATTTCTTGAATCGATAGAACGTTCTTTTTAGGTTCTTTTACATCTCTAAAGTTCCTCCTCCATCAATTTCTTTTCCTTTTATAATTTTTTAGCCTTTGCATCAATTTAAATAAGTTTCTTATCTGTTTCAACCTTACTTTTTCGTAGCCTATCAAGATTATATTCAACTTTATCCAGCTCAGTAAACTTAGAATCATATTACTTGATTTTAGTGCGATTATTTTATTATTTTATCTTGATATTGGCAAGCTATTTTTCAAGTCTCTCATTCTAAGCCTTTAAATGGTGAATTTTAGATTCATGCTATGAAATTACAAATTTAAACTGCCTATCTTTCGCTTGCCAAATTTACTTGCTCTATGATTCTGATATTTTTCGTTGCAGTAAATTTTGTTTTAACTCTTCAAAATATAAATCGAGACTCAGATATTTCTTTTCCACTTCTTACAATTTGTCGACAATAGTTTACATATTGGAGTCAATGAAAAAAGAAAAATGCTTAAGTTATGAATTGATTGAAAATGATTAAAGAACTGGCTTGGAAAAAGATTTATTTGATTGTTGTGGAGTAATAAAACGGTTTAGCCGTTCTATAATAGGTGATTCATTTGATGAATTCTGGTTAAAGGTGAGTCTATTTTACAGAGGCAATCCACGCGATGGCAAAGGAACAGATAATTTATTAGCATAATTATTGTTTTAAACAGAAGATTCCTTTTACTTTGATTCATTAGATTAATCTTAGCTAAAATCATTTTTCTAAATTTATGATTACTTTTAATAAATATTTTATTGTAAATATAAGCCAGACTTACTAAAAAGTGATAACTGATGGCTATCTCCTTTTCTATTGTGATCTATATCTGTCTTTTGGTACTCAACCACTGATTCACACGACTAACTTTGTGGATCATTATCAGCATGATCTTCTATGTTTACATATTCATCTTTAATTTATTTTTCAATTTATTTATCTCTTCCTTTGTGCCTTTCAACGCTGCTATTTTTCTATGGAATATATTGAATCTGGCCTTTTAAAAACTGAAATTGCTGATGCAGATTATTGATTTGTTCATTTTTTCTGGGAAGAGGACGATAAGGAGATCCACCATCTTCAGGGAAGGATGTATCACATCTCTTAACTTATTTATGAAAGTTTAAGCTTGGCTACGGCTTGTTGTCGATTTTATCATTTTGAGGAGCAGGAATTAGATCTGAATATATTGAATTGGTTGCTTTTTTATCTCTACTTTTAATCATCATTTTCTTCATCCTGAATTTACCAATTTAAAATTATAGCATAACCCTATTTAAGCAAAACAAATTTAACCATCATTCACATTGTTATATATTGAAAATATAACCGTAAAATTTCCAAGATAGAATTGCCTTAATATTTAAATGATGAAAGATTGAGCATAAATTAAAACAATTTTTTATAGAATCTGTTTTAATTTAAAAGGAAGTCATTTAAAAATAAAAATAAAAAGCCTTGACTAAAATTGTAAGATTATATTTTTATAACCAAAATATAAATGAGAGTGATATCCGAATTTAAATGATTTATAAAAAATAACCATGGAAATCGAATAAATTGACTTCGAGGTTGTATTGCAAAAAATCATCATTTCTAATTTTATTTATATTTTATCATTTTATTCCAGTTAGAATTTTATCAAAAAATAAGAAAATATCAATATTAGAACAATGTATGAAAACACTGAGAGTGGATCAATAAGAGAAGTTTATTTATGCATTTTCTTTTTAAATAGAATAACTTCTTTTGATTTTTTAATCCTTTAGTATAATATAATCATTATGGAAGAATAAAAAAAGAAATTTCTCTTATCTAGAATTAAAAAATAATAGCAACTCATCATCAGCGAGTATGATAATCTAAAAAGGCAATTTTTAGGCAAAATATTGCTCAAGTAGAAAAATGATCACTTCCTGGAGCAAGCTACACATCTCATGGAACTCAATACCACTCTAGCTTCTAATCTCTTCGAATATCTTGACAAAACTCAAATGCAAGCGGTGTTTGAGAGGATCAACACAGTCTACTATGATTTAGTCGATAAGTTTAAAAAAGTATATCGTGAATGGTACATGCTCGAAAATGGTAAAGACGTCAAATAAATTCGGGAAATGTGCGATATATGTAATGAAAAGATATAAATCAATCGGATTTAAAATATTAAAAAGAGTATATAAAACTAATCTGAATGTCGCACAGTTCTCATTAGAAGGCTGATTGAGGAATCCGAGATGGAAAGAGTCAAACCAATTTTTAGCGAATAATAAGATCGTTCCTTTAAAGCAGAATTATAAGTACTTCAATTTTAAGGCAGAAAGTCTTTTAAAATAAACAAATGGTACTCCAGACTAATATTAACGAAACCAATGTATTTTTAACCAAGGTGGAGACTGACATCACAGATTTCATGATTTCATTTAGAAATGAGTTTGCTAATTGGGGTGGGGAGAAAGAGTAGGAATCTGAAAATTTGAATTGGGGCAAAACCATCAAGGGATTCATCGACAAAAAATTATCAACATCTTTTCGCTAAAAGATTCCTGATTGGATTAAGAAATTGCATAATATGTTTAATGATAGTCAACCAGTACAGCCTAAAATATACACAGTAAGCAAAGAAATTCAGACAGCTGATTATTTCAGCTAAAAATAGATTAGTCTCAAGAAAGAATTGGATGAGGCAACAAATAAGTTAATAATAAAAAGATAAGCTTTAAGTTCGTTAGAGAAAGAACTGTAAAATGAGAAAAGAATGAGCAAAACATTGAAGGAATAAAAAGAAATGTTATAAAAATTATATTAAGATCAGATGTAATAACTTAGTAAACTGAATTTGATTAATTAAACAAAATGTGATCCTGGAAGTCAAGTGCCTGTGAAAGAATGCATAGATGAAATGCAAAATAATTAAAAAGAAGGGAAAATAACTAAAAAGAAAATAGCTATTATACCAGTAAAACATTAAAAGATCAAATCAAATCTCTCATAATAATACAATCTCGAGCAGCAATAATAAAATTAACTGAACCATAGTCATAGTATCCTTTAAGAAAACATCTCGGAAATAAAGTAGCCACTCAACTAGGATAACGCTAGTGAACATAAATAGGGCTCATTTAATGCCATTAGCTCTATTATTATGGACGGCTATAGAGGAAAAGGTTAAGTTCCAAAACTAAAGAAAAAAATATACAATCGTTAAAAAAAATAAGAGCCAAATACATCCAAAATTGATAAAATTCAGCGAAGTCTTGAAAATAAAAATGAAATTCACAATAATGTTTCAATGAGGAAGCTCAAATAAGAAATAAAATCGATAAACAGTGAAGTAAAACATGATCTAAAGGCCACTAAAATGCCACTAATATCTTCATCAGGACAGAAGCTTAATAACTCAATTTCAGTTGCTAAAGATATATCAAATATCTATAAAAAGAGGGATAGTTTACATAATAATAAAATGATTCCCAAAGCTTTGTAACTGAATAAGATTGCTATTTCAAGAAATGTATTGCCTAATTCTGCAAATGTTTTAATCAAAGGAGCAGATTAAACATCAAATGAAATTCAAGTTAAAGAGCCAGAGTTATAAAATGATTCAAGGAATGCAGTCAAGAATTATAAATAGGTATTTTAACTCTTACATTCAATGAGTCAATATACTGGTCTATCCAAGCAGAAGCAAGGACATCTAATAAAGGTTATTTAAACATTCTTTGATGAGGTCTTTGTTGAAAACAATCAACCATCTAAATAAATTTCTGTTCATAAACAAGAAAAAAGACTTTAAAAACTGATTAAACGTTATAATACTGAAGAAAATAGTCCCAGTCCAATTATTAAAAATAATTTCAAAAATAATAGCGAATATTTTTAGAATAATCAAAACAAAAAAATATATAAAAGGACAAATTAAATTTAAGAAAAAACAATTAAGCTTCCAAAGATATCTGATCATTTAGCACAGTCATAGATGAAGGTGGATGAGCCTCAACCACAATTAACTGCTGATAATATGATCCTTTTTATTGACGATAAGATCGCCCTGAAATACGAAGAATCGTTTATGGTCATGCAAAATGATAAACATTCTCAAAAACCAACTCCTCGCCAACTTCAAAAGATATAAAGCATTTATTCAGTTCTGTAAAGTATTAAAGCAAAGAACAATCATCTTTACAGGCAAATTTGCTCTTTTATTCGATACCCAAATACTGCAATGAAGAATAGATCGATGGTGATCGATATTATTAAAGAACTGCCTTTCTCATCATTCTGCAACTATTTCATGAAAATTCAATGGTTTCATCGGCAATGCGAAATAAATAGTTAGCAGTTATTTTGTAAACATATCGAATGTTTTTTTAGCAATATAATGAAAATGAAAGATAATAACGAGAGGAAAGTAAAGAAATCATAAATGAAAACTATTTAGGCTACCTAACGTTGACAAAACCAATAACTCTGATTCCAATAAGATTATATTATTTTGGTTAACAATAACTTTATTTATTAAGGCATCAATTTGTACTTATGAAAAAGAATCATTGATTAAACAATTTAAAGGATTAATCTTATGTTGTTATATCGTTTTAAAAAATTCTTCAATCTAAAACCTAAATGCAATGTGAGCAACTCTTATTTTTAAAGAACTCCAACTTAAAATTCTTAATTTTCTAATTTTCTGATAAGATGCGAGTTAAGAGTTGCATAAAATAACTATTAAGATGCGTTTCATTAATTTTAATGAGATATTAAGGCAATAAAATCTAAACTAATCATTATAAATATAACTCAATTGTACAACTGATGGCAAACTTTCATATTTAAACCGACAAAAATTTTTATTTCGCAGGAGATACAGTCAATGGCCAGATTTTTATCAACGTTGGAGCTCTCATTGTTGGTGCCCAAGGACTTTCTCTTAAATTTACAGGTTATGAGTGCGTCAAATGGTTGTAGAGCAGGGAGTTACATCGTCCAGCCCCACCTCACCAAGTACCTGGACATCCTCCTCCACCTCCTCCATTCGATCCAATCGCTGCTATTCCGCCTGGACAGCTTTTTAATACGGATGTATCTTAATGTTGATTCAGAAAATGGACATTTCAGATTGTGAGTCTGAGGAAAATACAGACTTCGACCATCGTCCCAGATTTATTCGCACCTCTGCCAATCGTTACTTTGAGATGAAATATTTTTAAACTAGAAATATGTTCACCCGCAACAGAATGATGGTATATCAATGCAGCGGATTTCCACCAGGGCAGTATTCTTTCCCCTTTAGCTTTAAAACATTTTAAGGTTGGCCAGCCAGCTTCAATCATTATACTCCTCAAAAAAAGGGAATCATCATTTATCATATGACTACTACTATTGAACCAATCACCCCACAGTTCAGAATTCAAGGCAGCCGCTAAATCATATTGAGAGAAACTAGAATAGTGTCTTCACAACAGAAACAATCTAGCGGATAGATTACAAGTTGCTGCTGCATGGGCAAAGGATTTACTTCATCTACTATGTCTTTTGCGAAGGATGGATACATGCCAGGTGAGTTGGTTCAGATGCTGATATAGATAGATAATACCAACTGTACAGTAAATGTTAATACAATTGCAATTACAGTGTCGAATATGGTGACTCTTCGCTCACAAGGTCATGTTACTGGTGATTCAAGAACAATTTTTTCAAAAGTTATAAATGGAATATTGGCTGGACAAACTTTACTTGTATTATTTATATAATTTAGGCAGACAGAGCCATCAAGGAACAATTTATGATGCCAAATAATCCAGATATAAAACCAACATGCTCTGGCAAATTGTTGTCTTCTCAGTATACATTGGGAATAACGCTTCATCACGATATCAGTTGTGAATGCTGTTCGGATGTAATCGGATCATCAATACCTGTGGTATATATATATGCATATAGATAATTTTCCCAAGTATTCGAGATTATCCTATGGCCTCGACATTTACAACAAACTGGAGTCCGAAGGTAATGCCAATGATAAACATGGTGCTTCCGAACAACTTTGCGAATTTTAACATGGGTGCGATGGGAACCCCCAATATGTATCCTGGAATGTGATAAAATAACTCTAAAATATTATAATTATTGATATATTCTTATGACTGAGTGAATCAAGTATTTTAAATACCTA
>Ga0302186_10003464_pt1 | contig 11545 bp, 9 predicted proteins | sample II_Bog_E1_2_FD_198782 | JGI IMG/M metagenome (GOLD analysis project Ga0302186, IMG submission 198782) | Peat permafrost microbial communities from Stordalen Mire near Abisko, Sweden - II_Bog_E1_1 | ecosystem: Environmental > Terrestrial > Soil > Wetlands > Peat | place: Sweden: Abisko, Stordalen...
CAAGCCATTCGTTCCCATCAATACCGGCGCCATGCCCAGCGAACTGCTGGAGTCCACACTCTTCGGCCACGTCAAGGGCGCTTTCACGTCCGCTGTCTCTGCAAAGAAGGGCCTGTTTGAGGTGGCCAACGGCGGCACGCTTTTTCTGGACGAAATCGCGACCATGGGCATGGACACTCAGGCCAAGATTCTGCGCGTCCTGCAGGACCGCCGCTTCATGCACCTCGGTGGCATTTCGGAGATTCAGGTGGATGTGCGCATCATTGCCGCCACCAACATTGACCTTCGGCAGGCTGTCCGCGACGGCCAGTTCCGCGAAGATCTCTTCTACCGCCTCAATGTCATCTCCGTCGATTTGCCCCCACTGCGTTCGCGTCGCGAAGACATTCCCCTGCTCGTCAATCACTTCCTTGAGTTCTACGCCAAGGAGAACGACGTGGCTCCGCGCAAGCTCTCTGCGGACGCGTTGCGCGCCCTTGTCGACTACGACTGGCCAGGAAACGTTCGCGAGCTTGAAAATTCCATCGAGCGCGGCGTGGTGCTTTCGAGCGGCCCCGTCATCGGCTCCGACCTGCTTCCCGGCCACATTACCGGCCGCAGCTTTCAAGACGCGCTGCTCGAGCACAACCCCAATGCCTCGCTCTTCGACATCCTCGAAGACATTGAGCGCCGCATCATCATAGAAAAGCTCGAGCGCTGCAATGGCAATCAGACGGACGCTGCCGAGCAGTTTCACATCCCGCTTTCCACGCTCAACCAGAAGATCAAGCGCCTCAATATCGAGATCCGCAAGAAGGGCCGCGAATAAACCGTACGGCCCGGTCCGTCCGATTGCGAACACCCGTTCCCACCAGCGAACAGGCCCCCAATTCCGGACCTTCGTAACCCCATTATTTTCAGGGGCATCCAACTCGTGGACATTGGCTCTCCGCATGCAACACTCTCCCATGACGACTTTGAATCGATGAGGAGGCGAAATGCTGGCCGACTTTAAATACGCAATACGGCAATTATGGAAGTCACCAGGGTTTTCAGTGACAGCCATCCTGACGCTGGCACTTGGAATCGGCGCCAACACTGCAATCTTTACGCTGGTGGATTCCATCATGCTGCGACCGCTGCCGTTTCCCCAGCAAACAAAGCTGATGCGGATTGGCTATGGGGATCGCGATCCCAACTCAGCCTATTTCCCAAAGGGATGGCTTCGCGCGATCAATGAAAAATCGACCTCGTTTTCCGGAATCAGTGGGTTTGGCGCGGACGCTGAATGGAACGTAGGCGAAGGAAATTCCGCCAGCCGCGTCTTTGGCGCCGAGGTGATGACCAACGCCTTAAGCACGCTGGATTTGACTCCCGCTGCGGGACATTTTTTTTCGCCACAGGATGCTGCGGCGGCGAATGAGCCGGTTGTGGTGCTGAGTTATGGATACTGGCGTGAACATTTCGGAGCGAACCCCGATGCAGTGGGGCAGACTCTGCGCATCGATGGCATATCGCGCCGTGTGATTGGCGTTATGCCGGCAGGAGTACGGTTTCCCTATGAAGACACGCAGTTTGTTATGCCCGTAACCTTCAAGACCGGTGACGCGCTGGATCCTTGGCAGCAGTTCGATCTTCGCGCCTTTGGCCGCCTGAAAGTTGGCGCAGACCCGGCAAACGCCCAAGCTGAACTCCGCCAGATGCAGAAGCGCCTGTTGCCCTTATTCCCCTGGCAAATGCCTGACACCTGGCCGGAGAATCAGGTTGTAGTTCCCCTGCTGGAGTCGGAGGTCGGCGCCATAGGGCCGCGACTCATGCTCCTGTTTGGCGCGGTTGGGTTGATTCTGTTGATCGCCTGCGCAAACGTCGCCAACCTCATGCTGGCGCGCGCCTCTAGCCGGGAGCGGGAGATTGCCATTCGCGGTGCCTTGGGCGCTTCGGCAAGACGCCTGGTCCGTCAATTGTTATCTGAGAGCGTTGTCCTCGGCGCTCTTGCCGGTGCCTTGGGATTGGTTGTTGCTGCGGTCAGTTTGCAGGCGCTGGTTACGCTATTACCCGCCGACACACCGCGAATGAACGACATTTCGCTGCATTGGCCGGTGTTTCTATTCGCCGCCGGTGCTTCCGTCGTAACTGGCCTTCTGTTCGGACTAATTCCGGCACTCAAGATGGCATCGCCAAACCTGCGCGAATCGCTGCTCTCCGGCAGTCGCAGCGTAGCTGGCAAGGCGGGACAATTTCGGGTGTCCATGATGCTTGTCGTCGGCCAAATTGCATTATCTGTTGTCGTCATCACAGCCGCAGGGCTCATGCTTCATAGCCTGTGGAGCCTCTCCAAAGTGAATCCGGGCTTTGTGAGCGATCGAGTTGTGACCGCGGAAGTTTCCCTCGATGCCAACGCGTGCAGCACCCAGGGTCGCTGCCAGGCCTTCTTCGCCACCCTGCTTGATCGCACGCGCGGACTCGCCGGCGTCGAAGATGTTGCCCTCACGGATTCGCTGCCCCTCAGAGCTCCGGTGGGCGGCTTCGTTTATGATGCCGAAGGTCATCCCCGCAGTGCGCGAACCGAAGCGATGCAAGCGACAGCTCGGATCATCTCGCCGGAATACATGTCCGCACTTGGCATCCAGTCCGTGCGCGGTCGTCTGCTGGAACAACAGGATACATCTGGAACCAGCCGCGCAGCCGTCATCAGCCAGACCATGGCGAACCGCCTTTGGCCGAATCAGGACCCGGTAGGCAAGCACATCTTGAATGTGGTCGACGAGGCACAGCCAACTGTATGGAATGCGGATAAGGCTGCCATCGTAATTGGGGTCGTCGGAAATACCCATGAAGGAAGCCTGGCCGCGGACTACGGCGACGAAATCTACCTTCCCATGACCGCGACGCGTGAGCGGCCCACCATGTACGTGCTCTTGAGAACGCGAACAAGTGCGGTAGCGGCGGCGGATGGTCTGCGCCAGGTGGTGGCGGAGATTGATTCGCAGGCGCCGGTCACACGAGTGCAAACCCTGAATGAAGTCGTAGCGACATCGGAATCGGCCTCGCGCTCCCTTTCATTCATGCTGCTTGCCTTCGGGGGTCTGGCCGTCGTCATCGGCGGAGTCGGTGTCTACAGCCTCATTGCTTACATCGTTAGCTGGCGTACGCGGGAATTCGGCATCCGCCTGGCTCTGGGCGCGCAACGCTGGCAAATCGTGAACGGAGTAGTGCGGCAAAGCCTGATGCTGGCTCTTGCGGGTTCGGCCGCCGGGCTTGTGGCTTCGTTTTTCGTAGGGCAGGTGATGCACAGCTTCCTGTTCGGAGTCAGGCCGCTTGATCCTGTGACATTTGGTGCGGTGGCGCTGCTTATGACTTTGCTAGCGTTGGCTGCTGCGTGGGTGCCCGCGTTGAGAGCGGCCAGCGTAGACCCAATGAAGACGCTGCGGATGGAATAGACGTTGTCATCATGTAACATCTGATGTTACACTTCGCATGTGATTCGGAGCTTCCGTCACCGAGGTATCGAGAAGTTTTTCACGACCGGTTCCAAGGCAGGAATTCAGCCCACTCATTCGGCACGGCTGCGTATTCTGCTCACCACCTTGAATCTCGCATCAACCCCCGCCGATATGAATCGTGATGGTTGGGGCTGGCATCCCCTCAAGGGAGACTTGAGAGGGCACTGGTCGGTAAGCGTAAACGGTAACTGGAGACTGACTTTCACATTCGAGGGCGAGGACGCAATCCTTGTCGATTACATGGATTACCACTAAGCGGAGCATGACCATGACGATGATGCACAACCCTGCCAGCCCAGGCGAACTGCTCAAGGAGTTTCTCGGTACCATCACCGCAACTCAGCTTGCCCAGCACATCGGCGTCGCGCGCGCCACCGTCTCGCGCATCCTCAATGGGCGCAGCGCCGTCACCATGGACCTCAGCATCCGACTCGGGCAGGCCCTGTCTCTTTCTCCAGACTTTTTTTCCAAGGCTCAGCTTCAGTACGATCTTTGGGTCGAATCGCAAAGGAAGCGCCCAAAAATTAAGCCGCTTGCTGCCTGACCGGTTCGCTGAATTCTACCGATCTGATCGAACCAATTGAGCGTTTCGCAATTCCGCGCCACGCTTCATCGCGTCGAGCCACCGCTTCAGAAAACTCCTCAGTTCCTCCGGCGGCCGGAGCCAGATCTGCGCCTCGGTCGCACGCCATTCCCGGCGGACCAGCACGCTCAGCCCACGCTGTCCCAATGCGTTTACCACCCGGAACGCCGGCTCGTCCGTTAGATCGTCACCAAGGTACGCGACGGGCCCATTCGTCCCCGCCTCCGCAAGAATCGCCTCGACCGCTCCACCCTTATCGCGGCCCACGCGCAACTCCAGCCCCGCCTCAAATTCCAGCAACCGCAACCCATCCATCTTCGCCAGCGGCTCAAACAGCGCACGCGTTCTGGCTTCGATATGCTTCGCCTTCTGCGGAGAGGCCCCACGCCAGTGCATCACCGCGCCATTGGCCTTGTCCTCGAATAAACCGCCCAGGCTATCCCGCTTCAGCTGTTCCCGCAGCTCAGCAAGCTTCTCCATCGTGGCCGGTGGCCCCTGCTGCAACTCCCTCCGTCCATCCGGATAGAGCCTCTCAGCGCCATGCAGGCCCCACACTTCGAGAGCCGGCTCAAGCCCAAGCAAGGGCGCAATCTCTCCCGCGGGACGGCCGGTAACCACCGTCATCTGCGTCCGCAATCCCTGAGGATCACCGCGCTGAATGCCCGCCAGCAGTTCCCGCACACCGGCCCACGGCCGCGCCAAATATCGATCCAAGCGAAACGGCGCCAGCGTCCCATCAAAGTCCAGCAGCAAAACCGCGTCCGCAGACTGTGCGAACCCCTGGAAAAACTCGCTCAACCTGTCCGCCGCCTCTGGCGTCATCGTTCGCTCACTTTCTACGCCAGTCTACGTTGTTCCCTGTCGAACTCCCGAATCCCGCCAATTCTGGGCCGCTCCCCACTTTGCCAGCCGATCTTCCGGCAATCCTTCCGCAATCGCCTTGCCTCATGCGCTATTCTGTCCATGCGGACTGAACTTGGACCACCAGCCCCTCGCGTCCTTCTCTCCGAAAGAAATCATGGCGATAGACACGATCGATAGGACCGCCAAACAAATCGTCCTCACCGTACAGGACTATTCCCTGTTTGCGCACCGTGCCGTCATGAATCTCTTCCGCCCGCCGCGCTATTGGGTGGACTTCCTGCTTCAATGCGACATCATCGGCGTCGGTTCCACCGCCATCGTCCTGCTTTCTGGCTTCTTCACCGGTGGCGTGCTCGCGCTGCAGTCCGCATCCACACTCTCTGAATTCGGCGCCAGCAATCTCACTGGCCGGTTTGTGAGCCTCACCATGATCCGCGAGCTGGGTCCCGTGCTCACCGGCGTCATGGTCTCCGGCCGCAATGCATCTTCCATGGCCAGCGAACTTGGCTCCATGATCGTCACTGAACAGATTGATGCCATGCGCGCCCTCGGGGTTGACCCCATGCGCAAACTGGTCACGCCCCGTATCTTCGCTTGCGTCTCCATGCTGCTGTTTCTCACGATACTGGCTGACTTCTTCGGCATCCTCGGCGGCGCCTTCGTCACCGTCTTCATGAACCACCAGGATGGACTGCAGTACTTCTCAACCGCCTGGGAAGCGCTCCGCTATCCCGACATCGTTCAAGGGCTGGTGAAGCCGCTCTTTTCCGGCTTCATCATCGCCTCCGTCGGATGCTTTTACGGCCTGCGCACCACCGGAGGCACAGAGGGCGTGGGCCGCTCCACCATTCAGGCGGTCGTCTCTTCTTCTGTGCTTATCATCGTGGCCGATTTCCTGCTCACGCAGATCCTGCTCTCTCTTTTGTCCCGCCTATGAGCGCGCCTGAACCAGCACCCGGCGCCTCCTCACTGCCCGGCCAAGCCGCCGTGGAACCCACGCCCGTCGTCGCCTTTCAGAATGTCTCAATTTCTTTCGACGGCCCCCCGGTCCTCCAGGACGTCAGCTTCACTGTGGGCCCAACTGAGACACGCATTCTGCTGGGACCTGCCGGCGTGGGAAAAAGCGTGCTGCTCAAGCTCACCAACGGCCTGCTCCAACCCGACCAAGGCAGCATCCGCCTCTTTGGCGAAGAAATCTCCCGGATGAGCGAGGAGGCTTTGTTTCCCCTCCGCGTCCGCACCGGCATCGTCTTTCAGGAAGGCGCGCTCTTCGATTCGCTCACCGTACGCGACAACATTGCTTACCAGCTCATCCAGCAGCAGGTTCCCGACGATGTCATCGACGCCCGCGTCCATGAGGCGCTGCATTTTGTCGAGCTCGACCAGACCTTTTCACTCTTTCCCGGCAGCCTCTCAGGCGGCATGAAGCGCCGCGTGGCCATCGCCCGCGCCCTCATCCGCCAACCTGAGTTGGTGCTCTACGACTCGCCCACCGGCGGACTTGATCCCATTACGTCTACAACCATCATCGAGCTGGTCATGAAGCAGCGCGACTTTTACCACACCCCGTCCATCCTCGTGACGCACCGCCTGCAGGACGCGTTTACCCTATGCACTCACCGCTTCGATTCTGAGCTTGGGCACATGGTCCCGCTTCCCAAAGGCCACGCCGACCCCAACACCACCTTCCTCATGCTCGAAGAAGGGCGCCTCATCTTCGACGGCTCCCTCCACGACATCGTCCACACGGACAATAAGTTCGTGCGTGAGTTCCTGCTGTAGGCCGCTTGTCCTCCCGACCCGGGACGATGTATGCTATACATCATGAAGCGTACGCAACTTTATCTCGACGAGGACCTCTGGAGCACGCTTCACGCCCACGCGCTCCGAGAGAAGACCACCATTTCCGAGTTGGTCCGGAAGGCTGCGCGCGAACGCTACATGAATGACCCCGAACAGCGTCGAGCCGATATGATGGCCGCGGTTGGGGTCTGGAAGGATCGCGAAGATCTTTCAGACAGCGAAGCCTACGTTCGCAACCTTCGTAAGGGAACTCGTCTCAAACGTCTTGGTATCGTGTGACAGTCCTCCTCGATACCGACGTGGCAATCGAGATTCTTAGGTCGAGAGACTCGATTATCTCCTCGAAGTGGTTAGCACTGGTCTCGTCTGGAATGGTTGTCCACTACTCTCCAGTGGTCGCGGCGGAAGTTTGGGCAGGTGCTCGTCCAAACGAACATCAGCTTATCTCTATCTTTTTTCGCCCTCTGATCTGTATCCAATCGGACTACGAAATCGGAGAACTTGCCGGAGCGCTCCTGCGCAAATTCGCCAAGAGTCACGGTCTGGAAATCCCTGACGCTCTCATCGCCGCCACGGCGATTCAGCATAAAGCCACTCTGTGGACACGGAATCGCAAGCACTATCCAATGCCTGAGCTGACCTTCTATAGCTAGCACTAGCCGACAAGCAGTGAGCCGCAGTCGTGCGTGCGACCCACTACCCGTCAGTCCTACTTGACCCTACTGCACAAACTGGAACCAGTTCACGTTCGCGATGCTGCTCGTACTTCCGTTGAACACCACATACAGCGTATGCACCCCCGACGCCCCAGCCACAGGCGTATTCACGGTGGTCCACGTTTGCCATCCTCCGGTCACCGGCAGGTTAACAGTGGCAATCGGCGTACTCGTCATGTTGTCGAGATAGAACTTGGCCGTACCTCCGTTGCCGGCGCTGGCCGTACGCACATTCACCTGGCTCACCCCTGTGCCGAAGTCCACATTCTCATACACGGCATACGAGCCTTGCGACAGGTAGCCAAGATCGTATTCCCCGGTTGAGTCGCCCGTGCTCTCGGTCTCCAGCCCCGATTCGCTGGAGAAACTCGATCCCTGAATCTGCGCAGTGGCCTGAATTGCAGGCACCGTGCCGCTGATGGATCCGCTCCATGTGAAGGTGGCGGCAGCCGTAGCCGGCAGCGTGTAGCTGAACGACTCCGTACCCCATTGCACCTGGACCGTCTGGCTTGTCGTCCCGTTGTTATACGCGATTAACGCCAGCGAGCCATCCGGATTCACAAAAGCCACGCTCGCAACAGTCGGTGTATTGCTGCTGTAAATGCGCACCGCACCCGGCAGCACATACTTGCTGTAGTGCCCAAGCGTGTAGTACTCGATGTCCTTGGTCACCGCGCCCGTGGTGCTGTTCACCGTGATAATCGGCGTGCACGTGTTGCATCCACCCAGGCTGGCGTTCTGCGTCAGGTTCGGCCCCAGCTTCTCGTTCAGTGCCAGGCTCCATTTCACAAATGACTTGGCAGAGTTGCGCAGCACTTGCGTAATCTCCAGCATGTCGGTGGTGAATTGATCTGATTGCCATGTGCCGCCCGAGTGCTCCGTCTCCCAATTGCCAAGCGACGCGTACTGGTTCTGCAATAGTTGCTGCGCACCCGGCGCGCCACCATACCCGTGCCATGCCGTGCCGGCAATTTGCGTCAATTGCGTACCGTTGAGTCCGCCCAGAACCGTCTGCGGGTACGACGGCGTATCCCAGTTATGGTCGTAGACAAAAACTTTCGTTGTGATGTTTGCATTCGTCAGCGCAGGCAGAACATACCCCTGCAACAACGCAAGCTGCGTAGTGTCGCTCATGCCCATGCTGGGATACGACGTGGTGACGTTCAGTGGCTCGTTCTGCAGCGAGATGTAGTCAATATTCACGCCGGCGGACTTGTAGGCCTGCAGGTACTTCACAAAGTAGTTCGCAAATGCCGTCTCGTTGGTCGAAGTCATCAGCAGCGTTCCGCCCAGCATGGAGACCGGACTCATCGATGCCGGATCCTTCATCCATCCTGGCGGGCTCCACGGATTGGCCATCAGCTTCATCTGCGGGTTCAGTGCAACGGCCTGCTTGATGAGCGGCAGAATATACGCTTGATCGTGCGCGATAGAGAAGTTCGCGAGCGTTGGATCAGTCTGCCCCATCGGCATGTCGTCATATGAATAGACCGAAAGCGCAATATCCGACGCGCCCATGGGAATACGCATGAAGCTCAGCCCGATGCCGTCTCCATTGCGCGTGAACAGGTCGTTGAGCGTGCCTGGCAAAGACGCCGCCGGCTCGACATTCATCAGCAGATCGGCAGCCGAATCGGTAAACGCCGCGCCAAACCCCTCTATCGACTGATACTGCTGCGTCGGATCCACGATGACCGTGTTCGTGCCCGCGTCAGCGGTACTCCCGGTGCCGAAGTTCACACTCGGTTGCGCAGCCATCAACTGAGTCTCATCATTGGTAGTCTCGACGACCGACACAGCGGGCCCATTGATCGTATATGTGCCCGTCGCAACCGCACTATTGGAGAAGCCAGGGGCAACGGCAATCGCATTGATGGTAGTCGTCGACGAAACCGCAATAGGCGTCGACGGTGAATACAGAGTGGACGCAGTAGTCGGCGTCGATCCGTTTGTCGTGTAATAGATCGAAGCACCAGTGGTGGTGTCAGCGAGCAGCACCGACTGCGCCGATGTAAATGTTCCGGGAGCCGGAGAGAAAGTCGGCGTCGCCGCTGCCGGCAGGTTGATGGTGTATGTCGCCGTTGCCACGTTGCTGTTCGTATAGGTCGGCGCATCCGAGGCAATCGCCTCAATCGTCGTAGTGGCCGAGATGGCGATAGGCGCTGAATAAAGGGTCGAGGACGTAGTCGGAGTCGTGCCGTTGGTCGTGTAGTAGATCGACGCACCACTCGTGCTGTCAGAAATCGTCACCGTCTGTGCCGATGTAAACGTTCCGGCTGCGGGACTGAACGTGGGCGTCGCCGCCTGCTGTGCCGGAGGAGGGTTGTTGTTGCCTGCACCACCGCTTCCGCCTCCACAACCCACCAGCCAAAGCATCGCCATCCCAACCGCAACTATCCCTCTGCGCATGTCCATCCGTCCCCTCGTTTTCATTGTTCGGCTCAACCGTTCTCTCACGGATCAGCCTCAAAAGCTACCCCACCGGAATCCAACGAAAGCACGGCCCATGTCTGAGCCAGTAATTCCGCAGCCATTTGAAGCCGGTTTTGTCAGACGGATGAGTGTACTACCTCAAAACGACGTGGAAAAGTAACAAATCATACCCTCTCATTCCTCGCCCCAACGGGCCTACTCCGCGCCGATTCCGGAGCAGCCCCAGCTCCTCGCCTTCCCCGTCCACTCCCCTATCTGCTAGCCTTACTTGTTTTGAGTTCCCACAGTAAAGCAGGCAAAAATGTCGTTCAAATTCCAAAACTTCGACTTCCTTCACCTCGACTCCAGCTTTTCAGAGGACGAGCTTCTCGTCCGCCGCACCGCCCGCGATTTCGTTGAAGATAACCTGATCCCCATCATCGAAGACTGCTTCCGCGATGGCCGTTTCCCGCGCGAGCTTGTCCCCATCATGGGCGAACTGGGCTTCTTCGGCGCCAATCTTGAAGGCTATGGCTGCGCCGGCATGTCCAACGTGGAATACGGCCTGGTGATGCAGGAACTGGAGCGCGGCGACTCAGGCTTCCGCAGCTTTGTCAGCGTCCAGTCCGCGCTGGTCATGTACCCCATCTACACCTTCGGCTCACCCGAGCAGAAGGACTATTGGCTCCCCGCCCTCGCCAGCGGACAAAAGCTTGGCTGCTTCGGACTCACCGAGCCCGGCTTCGGATCAAACCCCGGAGGCATGACCACCACCGCCCGTAAGTCCGGCGAAGAGTACATCCTCAACGGCGAAAAAATGTGGATCACCTCCGGCTCCATCGCGGACGTCGCCATCATCTGGGCCAAAGTTGAAGACGAGGACAATAAGGTTCGGGGGTTTTTAGTCGAGACCGACCGCCCCGGCTTTTCCGCCAAAGATGTCCACGGCAAATGGAGCTTGAGAGCCTCCGTCACCAGCGGCCTCACGCTCCAGGACGTCCACATCCTCGCCGCCAATCTACTGCCCGGCACCGGCGGCCTCAAGAGCCCGCTCATGTGCCTCAATCAGGCCCGCTACGGCATCAGTTGGGGGGCAATCGGCGCGGCCATGGCCTGCTATGACACGGCCCTGCAGTATGCCAAAGTCCGCAAGCAGTTTCACGGCGAGCCCATCGCCAGCCACCAGCTCATCCAGGAAAAACTTGTCTGGATGGTCAGCGAAATTTCCAAAGCGCAGTTGCTCTCGCTTCACGTCGGCCGCCTCAAAGACGCAGGCACCGTGGGCCACCAACACATCTCGCTAGCCAAGCGCAACAACGTGTGGATGGCTCTTGAGACCGCACGTATGGCCCGCGACATCCTCGGCGCCAACGGCATCACCGAGGACTACCCCATCATGCGCCACAGCATGAACCTGGAGTCCGTAAAAACCTACGAAGGCACCCACGATATCCACGCACTCATTCTCGGACAGCACATCACAGGAATCGCCGCGTACTGACCGCAGCCCCAGCCAGAAGCGGCAGGGAGATTAGGTCGCAAAGACCAATAGAAAAGGAAGGACGATGCATCTCGTCCTTCCTTCAATGTGAATCAAAGATGCGACCGCGTTGCTATTTCTTGATCTCGATCCGCTCCAGTGCCAGCAGGTTTTCTTCGTTCCGCTGTGGCTGACCGAACGGCGG
>Ga0302186_10003467_pt1 | contig 11543 bp, 8 predicted proteins | sample II_Bog_E1_2_FD_198782 | JGI IMG/M metagenome (GOLD analysis project Ga0302186, IMG submission 198782) | Peat permafrost microbial communities from Stordalen Mire near Abisko, Sweden - II_Bog_E1_1 | ecosystem: Environmental > Terrestrial > Soil > Wetlands > Peat | place: Sweden: Abisko, Stordalen...
GAGAACTTTCTTTGAAAGTAATAAATTTATTATCTAGATTTCTACAATCCTTTAGCTCACCTAAAAGAATTAATTTTTTAAAGAATAAGTTAAATCTCTTCGTTTCTTGTTGTCAAAATATCATGATCTTCAACAACAGTTGTCGAACAAATTACCAACAGTCAATATTTTGTTTAACTAAATGTAGTCGATGAGAAGGCGGTTCACGGACTAAGAATAAAAGAAGAAAATGATCCTTTGATTGCGAAGCCTGTACTATTAATCTATTAATCTGTTATATTATCTTTAAAATATTTGTCTATTTGATATTGATAACGATCTTCCTAATTCGCTATTACCTATTGGCAAAGTTAGCATTTCCTCTTGGAAGATTCAATTACGTTTGATTCGAAAGACTTAGAAAAAGAGAGTAAAAGAAATTAAATATAAAACTGAATGATGTAAATAAGAGATCAATACTCCGAAGATGCATCATAGAGATTTTTCATCTGAATTCTCTATTAACATAAATAGTTTTTGATAATACTTATCGTTAGTGACAGATAACTATAAACATCAATCCAGAGAACAATTTATCGACCAATTCGGCTCAAACATTTCCTGTAACTGCATCTCCAAATAGTAATATGGAATTTGAGAGTTTACGCATCCCCTCCAATTCTGAGCAAGTTACTACTAATCCTCAAATTAAGGTTCCTTCATAGTATAGATCCCTAAAGTACCCTCAAGCATGCGAGCTTATATTTCTATTTTTTATGCCTATGCTTCATTCCCCTCTGCAATATATGCATTTTTAGCCAGTTTGTAGATATTTATTTTTACCTGATCCTGATTAATAGTCTTTGGATTATAAAACTGTTTTCCATCTGAAGTTTACGATGCTTAGCTTTTTCTAAATATCTAAAATAACTATATTATTTTGGTGGTTTGGTTTTGATCGAAAAGTATTCCCATTTTCACAAAGGTTATGAGTATTTAAATGGCCTGATCCATTTCTAACTTTTATAGTTGTTGCATAACTCTTAAATAATCAGCTACTCTTCCCTCGATATAATAGTTTTAAGCGATTAGGCACAGCAGTCGACCATAAATCCTCAGCTAATAGATTTACAGTGCGCTGACTGGTTTATTCCTGATTCTTTTGACAAGTTCATTAATCATTTATTCACTCTATTGCGTTTTCAGTCCGCTTTTCGATAATTATTTAAGGTCTGATTACAAAATAGGTTTAAAGTCAAGGATCTTCTCCAGGATTTATACGGACGGAGAAGGCAAAGATTCATTTTGATAAGTTAGAGATGTTAACAATATAATGTAGGCCTTTTCTTCAATATTATGATAGGTACCCTTGTATTGTTTGGAATAATTATCGTTTAAAACACATCCCAAAGTTTTAATGGCCTCATTCTTCTCTCCCAAAGCAAGCAAACCCTAAGTAGTAATGATTTTACGATTGATTGCATTAGAACAGTATCAAAATATGCTCGATAATGAGGTTAATCTGGCTTAGAAGTTCTGGCCACTTCAGCAGCCAACTGATAAATAATATCGCCCATTTCTTTATTGGTATATTTATCACTTTTTGATTTCCGTCCGCGTTGAAGTATTTTCTGTTTATTGGTGAGTAAATCATGCAATTTATCGTAATCACTCAGAATCAAAACTGCGCAATACTGATTATAAAGCTGCAGGATCTCTGTTTCACTTTTAGCGGTATTGTGATTCATTTCGATAACCTTTTTCTTGATTATCTGGTGAGCGTTGCTGACATTTACGATGATCTACTACCATTTCCTAAATTTTAAGAACAAAGCTCGCTAAATTAATGAAATCATACCTCCAAAGCATAGACGGACAGCATTTTCTCTTTATCAATCTATCCTTACAACATTTTTTATAGCAGATTTTATTATCTTATCCTTAACTTGTTCAAGCACTACTGATCATCTTTTTCGTAGCAGGTCTTGACTTCGTCGATCCACATCATATCTGTATTTAATTTTTAGCTTGAGATCAAATCAATGCCGCTTAGATAGTCAAAATCATCAAGCCCACTTTTGAAATTCAATGCCGTCTTCGAGACTGAACCTTGATTTTTTCGAGCCATTTGCAGGAATAATTTTGTGGTAAGCGAACGCGGAAAGACTCGCCTAATCAGATTCATTTTTAGCGACAATTAATATTATGTTGATCGTTGATATGAGCCAAAATGATGAAAACTTACTAAATAATAAAACCTAATTAAAACCACGAAATCACGACAATTTTAAAGGAAAATCTTCGCTCAGTTTGAATGTTTTGAATTCAAGCAGCTTGGAATTGTCCGTCATTTTCTTTTCGACTGATAGATTAATGTATTGCTCGAGGATCTTCTATTTCCACTCCTTTTTGCCTCTATACTTTTCAGACACGAGGATGGACTCTACAAAATTTTATTCCTCTGCGATGATGGAATTGATTTCTTATTCACAGCGAAAATAGTTCTAGACTGCTTATTTGGCTGCTTTATTTATTAGTTAGGGTTTGGCACCAGCCAAACATTTAAAAAAGGCTTCATCAGTGAGGTTGACCAAAATATTCTTTTGAAGTTTGGGAATCACCGTTATTAACTTTTTAAGTTTTTGTGGAAAGACGCGTTTGCCACTGTTGTCATCTGATAGATGAGAGTGGAAATTGAAAGGCTATTTCTAATTTGTTTCAAAGAAGTGAAGAATTTCCACCAAAAGCTATCCTATTTACGGATAAATGTTGATATACTATTTTGATTTTTTGCACACCTCAAACGAAAAATAAAAAAGACAGTTTTCTATCTTTTCGTAGCCCTCCTCATTTAATTGACTCTTCATCTCGTTGAGACAGTAGAAAAATTACAGCAGGCGTAATAGGCTGCAGATAATTTTGATTTAAAGAAAGTCCTTTTCGTTCGATTTGTCGCTCTGGATGTTGTTATAAATTTTGGATACTTCGTTGATGGTGAACACCAAACTTTAGATCTACAGGGAAACTTAAAGATTCTTCTTTTCAATTTAAACAAACATTTGCGATAACTTAATATGGTCCTTAATCTTACCTTGCGTCATGAAGCTACTTTAATAATTAAGTACTACTCGGCTTACAGATAAGCTTCCAGAGCAAACAGAGTCTGCTGAATATAAGTTGACAGAATGCCTAAAAGCCCGGACCTCCCAATATCCTTTTTAAGTTCGCATGTCTTTTTACCAGATCGCTTGAATTTGAGTGGATAAAATGATTCGTAGAACTTGTTTATTTTTTACTTGATTTCGATGCGTGAGGAAACACTCATGTAGTCATATAGAGTGATCCAATCCAACTCCATTCAAATTATAACAATTACATGGATAAATTATAGTAATAATAACCAATTGATCACCTCCCCTTTGCCTTTTCTTGGATTTCCTTACTGAGGATCTCTTCTAGTTTTTAAATGGTTCGGCATTTACCTCCCTTTAAATTAAGTTCTAATTTTTAGTAATACTCCATATTACTTATTGAGATTATGTGGTCATCATGTATTCCAAAAGCAAGCCAAGTTTTCATATCAGGAGTGTATTACTCATATTTGTGACTGCAATAGCTGTACTCAGCGTCAAAATAGGGAAAAATGCCCTTCAAGAAGAAGAGAAAACTTCTAGGATTTGCCAGCTCTTTCTATGCGTTTTTGCTATATATCCTTTCTTTCTAAATAAATTAAAATTGACTTATGCTTCTGTTGGCTTAATTACAAATATGTGCAGATTGCATGAGTCACTACTAACCGCCAACCAATTTCCTTCCTTACTGAAAGCAATTGAGTAAATCGTGGCAAATTCATTACCTCTCCTCACCTACTGAATAATGCAACCAGTTTTTGTATCCCAAATTCGCACCTGAATACCCTTTTATGATGTAGTCGCCAATTTTTCCCCATTTTGTGTGAGCAGAATTGCGCTGAGTACTAAATTTACAACAATGTACTTGACTGATGAGCTTTAATTTTTCTTTAAGTAAGTCTGCTAAGGTAGACCAGCAATACATGGCCATTGTCGACGTGGGGCACAGCCAATATGAAGTTATTATAGTCATTCGACAGTGATATCAAATTATAAATTTCATTCTCCTCGAATTTAAATGTTTCAATGACATGTTCAATTTCCATGCTGAACAAATCAACGAGAAATACTTTATTATAAACTGCCACTACTATTTTATTTTGCCTTATCTTCAACTGCATTATCTTTGAACAAAATGTTAGATCTGCTATTATTTTTTGGGCTTCTAAATAGAGGAAAGAGTTTACTGTCGTCAAATATGGCTAGACGATTGGGGGGTGTGAAGGGAGTCTCCTTTTCTCCCACCAATCCAATCAGATTACTCTTGTTGATAAGTTCTACAAACTGTAGAGGAGTGCCGAAATCGCGTTGATGCCTTAATGCGAAAGGCTGCGTGCTATATATCTTAAACCCAATGGACGTTGCCGCAGCCATAAAGGTGTTATCCGCATTAAAGCTGACTGAGTTAATGATTTCTGCCTTCTCAGTTTTGCTTGCATTCTCCATAATTCGATCTATAATACTATAAGCTATAATATCAATAACAGCGGTAAAGACACTATCATCAGATGTAGGTCGGTAATTGAATGACTCCCGTTCCCATACGGACTGCTCGCAGCCAGTAGTACATGAAATCTGCCATTATGAAGAGATGAATTATCTGGGATAGCATAAACCAGTAACCCACGTACTAGGAAAGTAGACTCATCGCCTTGTCCGTGTTTAACTATGCGTAAGTAAATATCCAGAAAATAATGAACAGAATCCGGGAGATGCCTTGAGCAGCAACAAAATGAGAAGTGTATGACTCTATATCGCCTTTCTAAATAGGAAAAGTTGTACATTGTTGCGAAACAGGACAAACTGACTCAATATTGCGAATGTTTCCAAATACTGAGTAAAAGCCCACAGGAAATCTCCAACAGGCGAACGGTTTAGGTTAGAGTGAAATAGAACTGCAAGTCCTAAGGTCAAAGCTATCAAATAGTAAGACTTGACAGTATCAAGATCCATACTATAACTCTCTCTGAAAGTAACGCAAATGCTATAAAGAATATATCCAGAAAATAGTGTAGCTGCGAACTCTTGTATACGGAAGATGACATCGCCAGTGGTGTCATTGGGTAAATATCCCTATATTTTCTAAGAGATACTTTGAATTTGAGGAAAAGAACGGCTCTGATGGCGAAGATGATGGTATAGCAAATGAATGTTTCCCTCGATAGTCCGGCCACTGATCTCGATTTTCTTATTTTTAGCACCACCAATGCGAAGCCAAAAGTCTGAACTGTGCCAGCCAGCGTAAAGATAAGAGAGAACTGACCGTCACTAAACACAAAGTAGAGGATTAAAACTATTATGGCTAACACGATCCAATATACGCCATCTTCCTTTTTAAATACCTTCATTTTAAAGATTGTTAATAAATATAACAACAAAAATCATCATATGAATTGATGAGAGTTTTCATGGAAGAGTGAACTTGGATTAGATTTAATCTGATATTATTTAGATTTGATGGGACAGTTATAATGCTGCTCGCCTGCTTAGGCTTATGATACTGACAAAAGTGGGCTTGTGTTTACGTTCGGCGAAGATAATGCAGAAGCAAAGATCCTGCATGAAGATCATCTTCTCTCTAAAGTTGAAGAACTGACTGAAACTATGCGAGGGTGTGAGATAAAGTTGAAATAATCTCTAAAGTTGTTTAAAGACAATTCTATGAGATCTGATCCCATAATTCTCAGTGCAGCCGGCTAAGAAAACCAGCATATTAAATGCACATTCGAAAGACCTTATGTTTTCTTAACAGATCCAACAGCTATCCGTGGTAAACCTTATAGAATAATTGATCGTGATGAGTACTCCCCTTCAAGAATAGTCATAAAAGGTAGTTTTGTCTTTATCTAGATGAGATTCTCCAGTATTTTGGTGTATTTATCTGTTTCCTGTCTAAGAATACCAATTTAATCAATCAAATTATCCTTACTTAACCTAATAGCTATGGTCTGTGTGCCCTCAAGATGAACATCGGCACTAGGCAACAGTATATTTTCATTGATGATTATGTGCTATGCTGTGATAAGAAGCCACTGTTTTGCCAACCAATTAACGGATCCTATATGTGGCCCTGTCTGCTGTAAAGGGCGTGGTTTAAAGTCAAAGGTAACATAACTGACAAAATACAAAAGAATACTCCCGAAGAAGTCTACTCCTTCTTTTTATCATATCCTCTCAAAACATATCCTTTTTCTCCTCAAGACTATCTTTAAAATAAAAATTTGCTACGAAAAAAGCTGCATGGCATATAATCAACAATGGGGTGCTTCATCACCTCAAAAAAGTAACCACTGCATAAATTGGGACTCTCAGGAAGAAAATTTTATTTTTTGATTAAGGTCATATGGTTTGAAGGTAAAATGCTATACTACTTACGCAATCCTTGCGGATTGTTCGATTTTAGAGGATCACTACGTTTGATGTCACAACAACTATAGGCTCGCATTCGTAAGGAAACCGGCGATGCAAAAATACCCTAAGGAAATTTTTTACTAGATGAAGAAGAGTTTATTGAACAAATCGAAAGCTTTTCTATTATCTATTACTTAAAATATTCATCGGTGATAAGCGAAGCTTTTTTATAGAGCAATTCAAACCAATAAATATTCATTCGAGCATATATATAATCATAGGCAATCGTTAGCTTGAGCTTTGAACAGAGAGGAGGACTTGCTGAGAGCGATCTGATATACGCTCCTATTACTTATCAAGTGATTTCTCTTAATGATGATACGCTTGTGGGAGGAAATAACAACCAAGAAGGTTGTTTTGGAGTCAAAACGACTAGTATGGCTTCAGTTATTTAGGATTACTCGATGAGCCACTAATGAAATTAAAGGCAGGCGAGTACCTAATTCGAATAAAGAAGAAATAATCAAGAAGAGGGCCAATTATTTTAACAAGTGAAGAGTAAAGAGACAAGATAATTGCAACAGCTCCATTTGTATTAAAATTCGATAATGAATCCATGAATAAAGACTGTACTTATAGGTTAATTTAGTGAATGATAGATTTTATTAATTTTTAAGGGCAATGGGTAAGCGTCAATTAAAGGTTGATTAAGGAAAGCTGACTCGGACTATTAGTCAAAGTACATTTTGGCTTGGCGATTTGGCGGTTCTCTATGTTTAAAAAACAAAGCAAAACCAATAATCAATAAGACTTGAAGTATATTTTCCAGAAGTAAAAAATTTATAGTGCATATCGCATAAAATAGATAAATAGTTCACTGCTCTGCCTGCGTTTACGAGCTATCAGTTGATTGTTTTTTAAAAGATAGATCCTGCCGAGTAGACTGTTCTGGGTAAATACGTCATAGAGCCATTTTGATATTCATTTTCTATAATAACGAGTTAAATCAAAATAATATTGATGGACAATAACAATTAATAAAAATCAATTTGTATTGTCTGCATTGGTGTAGTATGTATGCAACTTGTTCTTCATTCGAAGATAATGCATATTTTTTGATGAATGCCCTATGTTCAGTAATTGTAAAATGAGTTTGAATTTAGTTCTGTTGGCTGAAAATTTCAAATGTTTTCTCATGAAGAACTGTTGTTTTCTTTTTGAAAGCTAAAATATTGCGAGTAACTTTAAATAAAATGTATTGAAGATTATTAATCGACTTATTACATTAATTCTATTTAAAGAAATGCAAATGGTTAATAAAAATTATGTACTTGGTTTTTAAGAAAATAATAGGAGAGCACTAAAGTAAAACCCGACGTAGACGTTATCTGTTTTTGTTTGTAATGAGTTTATGATTTGCTAGTGACAGGCAAGACAAGATCTATTGTTCCTTAAACAATATTTGAGCGCATTTACTATATTCCCATAAAAGTGCTCACAATATGTCGATGAGTTCGTCGTCTTCAGCACCTTCAGTAAATTTTAAATTAACGCTAGCAATTACTACTAAAATCCCCTCTCGTAAAAATACCTGTAAATATACACGAGACTGTGATTGTTGAATAAGGATAGATAGGATTCATACTAATTTTTGGCCTAAATGAAGTAATGATTGAGGAGATAGGGATCATATCTCTACCATGTCCTCGGATTGTCTTTCACCAATGAGATAATTAGTAATGAGTATTAACTCACCATTATAAAGTTTTTCGGGGACTTCACACAAACCAAGCCCGCTTGAAAGTACAATTCACAGGCATTGTCCCATTTGTTGTTTTTGATTTCTTTTATGGCGCGGATTGGCAAAAGCTTTAAAAAGCTTTTAAGGGTACATTAAAAGCAATTTTCCTTTCTGATAATAGTCTCAACATCAGTTAAATAAGAATCAATCGTCCTTGTATTTATTAAATTATTTTGATATTTAAATTCACATACGATTAAAAATACTTTATTCAAAATAGACACTTAATGAGAGAGTAAATGTCTTGCCTTAGGTAATTGCTGATAAATCTTCTAAAATTAACTCAAGAATAAAGGTGATAACAGTTATTAATATTTTTAAAATTATTTGACAAGATTAATTTTAATTAAGTCCGAACTTATCTAATTTTTTTTATGCTGATTTTTGATAAGAAACCTCTTCTATTGACTTTAAAGTGAAGTTAAAATATCAGCAAAAAACAGTTTGGATTAAATATTACTTTGTTAAAACTACAAAAATATGTATTTCCTAATTTGTTATACGTTTTGCAGATTAGCTCTGACACCGAGCATTTGATAGTCGCACTTCATTTTATAATGATAATATTTGCGATAATCCTTGAAAAATAATTACATTTTTTAATTTATTAACTTTAAATTGTTATGGATGCTCGCCCAATCAAATAACCGATAAAGTAAAAAATGATAATATGAAAATCGATGACTATGTTGTTAATTATGCTTAAGGATAAGTTTTTAGAATGGAATTAAGATCCAGTGAGGATTTATACCTTTTGCTTCACACATGAATAAGAAAAAATTATGGAATAGGTAGATGTAATTGGAATTAAATAACTCCTTTTACTAAAGCTATTTTATGTATATTAAATTGTAGTAATAGTTTACATTATCAGTCAATTCGTCAGGGTCTTAATTTGAGTAGGGTAAACTAATAGAATCGACTGCCATCTTTACAAACAGCGATTACTTTTCTGTTTGAGGTTTTACAGATTTTAAAAAGTTCAGAGAGAGTAAAACCATATCCTTTTAGAGCGCATAGTACCTGTAGCGTGTCTTATACTTCTAGGAAATCCAAATGATTGCAGTCATGAACTCGAGCATTAGACCGAGTCTGTCCACCAAAGAAGCTTCAAAGCTAAATACACTGCTGAAGCAGTCTGTAATCTGCTCTTGGCTTTTGATCTACATTATTATCACAGGCAAAATGGTCTTTTGTAGAATCTGCATCCTAGTGCTGGTCGTTGGCCTTTCGAAAGAGTAGTCGAACAAGTGTTCGAAGGCAATCTCTAAGTACCTGCCTTCGTCCTAGATTTATTGCTTCTCTTTAAAGACGCTGCACATAATCTTGCAGGCCTCAATCTTCCTAGAGTGCGGCTATTGGTCGTTGTAGATGTCGATGAAGTGGGCCAGTGCCAACAGGTAGAGCGAAACTTACATATTCCTCACTTTTTCCGCATTAAATATGTCCTTAATTTGGGAGGGTGCGCAATGCTAAACGCTGTTCATCGTATCGTTTATCCGCAGCAGTGTTTGATACCTTATTTAGTAAATACTCTGTGCTGGTAATTCATTGGTGGGAGTATTCTTTTTATATAGTTTGATGTCTCGAGTGAAAATAACATTATCCCGTTTTTCCTACATATTTTATTTGAGATAAAATGGCTTCATTTATTCGATAATTGGATTGAATTAAAGTGATTGGCAGAAAGCTAAAATCTATCGCTAATATTTTTAATCTATATCCTTGTTCTGTTTAAATAAATCTTGCATCTGGTCTTAGTAAATCCAATAATTCAACCGATATAGTTCGCATTTAAATTTAATCAATTTACTTGCTATTTCAATACTTTTTATGTTTGGTAGTCGTATTTCAATTTAGGATTTATAGGATATTTACTATTAGGAAATTTCCACTTTCAATCGAGAAATCTCAGAAAGAGATTAGACTAAGCAGTGGGCATCATTATAGTACAGATCAACCATAAAAGCAGTATTCTTAAGGTAGGTGTTAAACATCTCTTGGCTGCAATAAGACAGTGAACCTCTAAAGTTTGCCAAGGTCGCCTCCCCAATGTCTTCCTCAATAACTTTGCTGAGCCCAAAGTCTATGAAAACGTATTTGTGGAATGTGTGACTGAAGCATATATTCTCGGGCTTGATGTCGTGGTGGATGATTTTAAAGTGGTGTAATTTCCGAAGAGCCGACTTCAGGTCGTCTTCCAAGCCAGTGCTCAGATAGTGATTGTGGTCGCAAAACTCCATCGTAAATTCAATGCACTCAGAGTAAATAATGATGTTGAAGCCGTAGAGACACTTCATCGAGGGACCCGCCTCGAGCAAAGCCGCTATGGTGAAGATGATGTATTCGTTGATAACACTTTTGATGGCGTGGGCAAAGTTATTCTTTATTTAACAGCACTTTATCGCATACGATTCGTCCCAAACGTTGACTTTATAAATGGTGCCGAAGTTTCCACTGAAATGCTATGGGAGTTAATGGTGCTTGCTCCTCCCTTCGACGTTTAAAATATAGATGGAAATGATGAAGTTCTGAACCTGAACGAGGAGAGTGAGCACTTCTTTATTAGAGGAATACTCGGGTATGCTCATAGAGACATTGCTCTTTATGCGGTCTTTGCTGAGGCTAACATAACTCTTGGAGCACTTTTCCTGTATCTCGTCGAATATCTGTTGAGTGGTCAGTAGGGGACTCATATAGTTGAGATACTTGGTGGTGTCGATAGAGAGTTACTTCTGATGGTGGGAGGCTAGTAATTTGTCTAAAGATTGGGCATCGGGTTCTTCTTTACCGTTTTACTTTGCGCTCATTAATAATAAATAATAAAGTAAGAATATCTTCCAATGAACAAATTTAAAAAATACTATAATCTGATAAATTTAATTATTGTAAATGTAATAATGTTTAGACTAATATTGTTCGAATAAAAGTAAAAGAAATATTTTTTATTATTGTTATCTTTTATTAAATGACTCATCCATGTCTAAAGAATTATATAACATTATTCGAGATAAATCATAAATTTAGGAATAATTTTTGTTTTCAGAAATTTGATTCTACTATCCTTTTATTGATTCTTTTGACTCAAAGGTCATTGAATCTTCTGACTTGATTGAGGCAATCACTTTACGAATATGAAATATCAAATTATATAGATGAATAGAATAATAATTTAGATTTTCAATCAAAGAGTCAATATTTTTACTTTTACTCAGTTAACCTGTTTCTAAGAGATTAAATTTAGACAAATAAAATTACTATTGTTAATATCTTATTAGGAA
>Ga0302186_10003468_pt1 | contig 11542 bp, 3 predicted proteins | sample II_Bog_E1_2_FD_198782 | JGI IMG/M metagenome (GOLD analysis project Ga0302186, IMG submission 198782) | Peat permafrost microbial communities from Stordalen Mire near Abisko, Sweden - II_Bog_E1_1 | ecosystem: Environmental > Terrestrial > Soil > Wetlands > Peat | place: Sweden: Abisko, Stordalen...
CATCTGGCACGACCAAAGGATTCCAGAAATTAACTAGAAAGTCTCGGAGTGGATTTTAGCGAGGAGTAAGGAGAGACTGAATATATGATTTATCAATTAAATATTCATTAACTTAATCTAATAATTTTATTGGCTTGATATTATGAATTACTTTATGAAATAATAAATTTAGTTGAAGTACTGTTTAAGTTTATCAAGATGAAATAATTGAATATTTATAAGTTATGCACTTGAAAACTCCTTGATATATTTTGTATAAAATTTATTATAGTTTAATAAATCAATTTCTTTAAAAGTAATAAAAAGCAATGATTCTATATTTACCGAGGCACACATTACTTTAATAAAACATGTACGTAAAAAGATTATATTTTGCAATGATAATTATCAGATAATCTTCTTTTTTAATTTTAATTTTTAATTTCACATAATAAATCAAATTTCAACTATTCTTGAAGGCCTATCATAAAACGGTTCTTCTAAAAATCCCTCTTAATTGAGCTATATAGTCGTAAAAATTTCAATATTAGCAATGAAAAAAAGTAAAACTCATATATTTACTAAGTTGGCTGCGATCATAACTTCTTTAATCCTTATATTCAACTGATTATAATAATTTCTAGAAAATGTAACAGTATTCAAAGTATATTAAGTTAGCATGGAACGTCAAAAAAGATAGAATTAGATCAGCAAAAGCATCAGAATCCTTTAGAGCTCCAAATCCTCAAGCAAATTATAAATTTTAAGAGGAAAATTTTATATAATTGGATGCCTTTGACAGCCAAAAGCCAGAAAAATTGTACAAACTTAAGACTTATCGGCAAAATAGTACATGTGGCAGTCCAAAGGCAATAGTTGCCATGTTTCATGGAATAAACTCTCATATCCAAAGAGGAGCGCATATTGCCAACTATTTTGCTCAAAAAGGCATAACAACAGTTGGCTATGACTATAGGGGATTCGGACAGTCATAAGGACCAAGGGGACTTGTTTATGATCTACCAAGCCACCTGGGAGATGCTTAGAAATTTATCAATTTAGTCAAAACGGTTTATCCAAATGTGCCATTATATGCGCTTGGAGGATCTATGGGAGGAACAACGGCCTATCTTCTTACATTGAGGCATCGGGACCTTTTTGATGGAGCAATATTACAAGCACCCGCCCTCATGCCTTCAATGGAATTATCATAACATGTGTCTTCTTTTATCAATTTATGTAATTTTCTAGAGGTCTTCCTACCTATTTAATTTAAAACTATCACAGCTGGACTTGATGTAAGCATTAACAATCCCCAGGTTATTGAAGATACACAAGCAGATGAACTTTTTATTAAAGAACGTGCAAAATTAAGGACAATTAATACTTTATTATCTGCGATGTAAAAAGCTCATCGGTCTTTTGCTCAGTATAATTGTCCTTTTATGGTGGTTCAAGGCGGCCTCGACAAGTTAGTGAGTCCTGAAGTTGCCTTTGAACTATTCTCAAAATCAAAGACCGCCGAGAAAGACAAATAGATATTGTTCTACGAGGACATGTGGCACGACATCTGGCACGACCAAAGGATTCCAGAAATTAACTAGAAAGTCTCGGAGTGGATTTTAGCGAGGAGTAAGGAGAGACTGAATATATGATTTATCAATTAAATATTTTTTTAACTTACAACTAATCATTAGAATTAATTTAATATTAGCCATTAATAAATCATCATTAAAACCAATATATTGATGCTTGCTATGGTGATTATAATAATTAAAGGAAATCTAAGCTTAGTAAATATTCTTCATATATTAATCTTCCTTGGCAGGTTAAAAATAAAAAAATAAAAACAGCTCAAGCTTCTGAATTGTTTAGAGCTCCAAACCCTCGTAAAAACAGTAAATTTGAATAAGAAAACTTTTCATCTTTGACAGTCCTTGATAAATATAAACTAAAAACATACAGACAAAATAGCAAAGACAGCAATCCTAGAGCCATTATTGCAATGTTTCATCCTTTACATTCTCATGCTCAATAAGGAGCTCATATTGCCAAATATTTTGCATAGAAAGGAATCACTACTGTTGGCTATGACTATCGAGGATTTGGATAATCTTAAGGTCCAAGAGGACTTGTACTGGATATTGAAAATCACATAGGAGATGCCTAAAAGTTTATAAGTTTAGTTAAACTTGCCTATCCTAATGTGCCTTTATTTGTATTTGGATTATCCTTAGGAGGAGCGACTGCTTATCTTCTAACATTGAAGCATAGAAGTCTTTTTGAGGGAGCAATATTGCAAGCCCCTGCTTTGATGCCAGCAATGGAAATGTCAAAATATTTCACCAGCATACGCAATATTTGTAAGTTTATGTAGTATATCTTGCCAATCGAGAAATAATTTTTCAAAGTCAATTGGGAGGATCTTATTATAAATCCAAAAGTTACTGAAGATAGATTGGCTGATAATCTTTTTATTAATACTCCAGTCAAATTGAGAACAATGAATACCATATTTAACATTATGGAAACAGCTCCAACCACTTTTTCTTAGTATGAATGCCCTTTTATGGTTGTCCAAGGTGGACTTGATAAATGCATAGATCCTCATGTTGCTTTTGAAGTATTTTCAAAGACAAAAATCTTGGAAAAAGATAAATAAATCCTATTTTATGAGGATGTATGGCATGATATCGGGCATGATCAGAAAATAGAAGAAATCAATAATAAAATTTCAGAGTGGATTTTATCCAGATCTGAAAAGGCTAACAATAGATGATAGTTAATTTCATAGATGAATTTTAAGTTAAATATAAAGTTTTAATCATCGTTACATTGATTGCAGTATTGTTTTATTGGTTTTAAAGTTGTTTTATTCCAGTTGTTGCTTGCAGAAAGGGCATATTTTATATCTTTCAATTTTAGTTGCCATCAGCATATCTTTACACTCAAGGCAGATAGCATGCTCTAATTTACAGATTGTCAGGGGAAGATGCCCATTTTTGTCATATTTTTATTTACAAATGGGGCAATGCAAATTATCTTGTTTGGAATCTTCTATCTTGAGATCTTTTTTGTATGACTTAGAAGATGGCTAGATAATGTCCACATTATTGAAAGTATTGGTAGTTACCTTTATAGACATCTATTGATGTTTTTAAGTTGTATTGATACTTGATTTATGATCGTGATCCTTTTATCCGAAACAATTATTTCCCATTTTCTTTCTAACAATTTAAACAATTAAATATAGATTCAAACTTAAAATCAAAGTCAAAATATTCAAAATGGTCATATTTATTATTTAATAAATTTCAATTAAGTTCCAATGTGAACAATAAAAGTAAAATTTATATTAGGATTATATTTTCTTTTCAAATTGAGTGTAAATCACTTAAGGACATAATAAATGCAATAATTAATATATTATGAAGTATTATGATTATGCACAAGCAAGATTTAGTCTTTAAAAATCAATTTGTCATGAAAATTGTTTTGCAAATGTATTTTTTTCTTATTTTATATTAGTGACTCTTGTCCCTCGTTCAAAGAATAAAAAATAAAAGTATAGTGATTATAAAATTTTAGTTGACACAATCATGATGGAACTTTCTGAGAGTCATTTTTTATTAAGTGAGCGAGAAAACATCAAGATCATATTAATTTTCATATTTGAAATTAACTCAGTTTATACTGCAGTTCGACTGATTGTTTGCTTCTGCAGAACTATAACTTTTTTTATTGATTGAATCGTAAAGACTATAGATTTTGCTGAGATTATGATATTACAATACTTTTTTATAAAAAAATTTTACAGCACATTGATAGAGATTATATAAATGGTAAATCGAACTTACTTATCCTACCTTTTCCAAAATAATTCCTTTAAATCTCAGAATAAATCAAGAACTATATTTTTTAATTTAAATTAAACTTAATAAAAGTAAAATACATTTAATATAATTATAATTAATATTTCCTCTTCTTAAGAATGCTTTAAGATTTATAAATTATGGAAGGCACAAACCCCTATTATTACTATCACTCAAAGGTGTTTTCTCGATAATAAAGATTTAACTACATTTTTACTCAACTGCGCATAAAAAATAGCTAAAATTAAAAATACATCAAGCAATATATTAAAAAGATGGACAAAAGACACCATTATCTTAGTAAAATAAGCCGAAGATAATCCTTCTCATAAAGGATTCCTTCTACTCCTTAAATCTCTCGTAACTTCTCCCTTTCACAGTCAAAGATAAAAAATCTAACAGGAGCATCTCAACTTCACGACTAAAAGGACTGCGAAACAAAAAGAAACAGTCTTTTAAAAGAGACCAATAATACAAATAGTAAATATCCTTATTTATTGACTCCTAAAAGATGTCTTTTAGGTGGTGTAAATAAAAATTCAATTTAATAGCAGGAAGAGTAATAATATAAATAAAAATCACTAAATATAAAATTGCGTAAAAATCATTGTAAAAGCAGTTTCTTCAAAGAAATAACCCCAGGACATAGATGCTGCAACAAAAATTTCAAATTATCAAAATTAGATAATTAAAAAATTTCAAATAAAGAATAGCCATATTCACATAGTCATCACAAATGTCCATTGAGCATAAAAATTTTAATATTCGAATAAGAAAAATTAATTTCAACCCAAACCCCAATTTTTTAGAATTATAAGCAAAAAAGCGCAAGAATAGCTACTTAACTAAATAAATAGTCAGAAAGTTACAAAATGGATAAATCAAATCAACTATTGTTCCATGATTCAAATTTTACAAATTAAAAAAGACTTTCTTCAATTAAACCTATATATACCAAAGATTTTAAAGAAAAGCTACGTAAAATGTATCAACCCAAATCTCACAGAGCAATATCAGGCAAATTTATAAAGCCCATAAATGAAAACTTTTTAGCAACCGCAGAAATATTTCACTAAGCTGGTTTCAAATTTCGAATAAACGAAACGAAATCTTTATTGAAGTGATGCAAATATCTTTTAACTTTTATTATTTATTTTTCTATGAATATAAGTTGATATGGATGTTGCTAAATTATAATTAACTATGAATAAATTTCCAAAAATAGAAGATATAAAGATTTCACTGACAGAGCTCAAGTCAATCATTGAGGATTGGAATATCAAGGAAAGAATTCGATAAAAAATATCAATATGGGGTATCAAAAATACAACTCATAAAGTAGACTATTCAATAACATAGATTAAGGGCATGCCAAAACAATTCTTAGCAACCTCATTATTGTACTATTTTATGAAATTTTCGAGTCAAATCATTAAGAATTATAACGATGAAATGATAACAGAAGTCGGCAATCTGCTCAAGAACATTTACAATTAATCTTCCATAAATTTTTTCAAGAAGGAAAATAATTTTTAGTATACCCTTGTGATACTTGCTAAAGTGATTACGTATTTTGTGATGAGCTATTTTCCAGAGAAACAATTAAATCCTTATTCTCTTGAAAATGATATATACACGACTTTAGTATTACTCCTAATTGGGTACGAGGTGGGTAGTAATACATATCGGATAATCTAACTAAAATTCAAGAAGAAAAATAAAAAACAAATAAAAAACAAGTCAAATAAATCGCACAGATTAATATGTTAGGATAATCCTAAAGAATAAACATAAATTTAATAGGATTATATCATACCCAGCACTTCCTTCAGAAATATAATCCATAGAAAAGGAGTTCATGGACTATTAAGAGAAACTAATCGATAAGAATAAAAAATAGAAATGTTTAAGGGATAAGTTAGAGATGCTTTGAAAGGTAAAAATATGTCAAAAGGAATATCACTCAAGACTATTAAAAGCTCGGAACAAACTCCAAAAAGATAAATGAGCTAATAATGTCTAAAAAGATGGGTAAAAGGTAAGAACAAAATAATGTATATCGATCAAATCAGTGCTGCTATGTCGATGAACAAGGGCTTCAACTTTCCTGCTAAAACAAAAGCTCATATATATCTTTCTGAACGCGCAAATATCAAAGATACAGTTATTTAGAGAGAGAATAATCAAAGCAATATTAAATTGATGGCAGTAAATCGCCAATAAATATTACTGAATAAACCAAAAAGTCGAAATTGGAGCAGAATTATTGATTAGATGAAACAACAATCGTACTGTCTTAATTCCCCTTCAAAGATAGAGAACATACACCTCAACTTGTCTTGCCTACGGAAATAACCTTTGAATATTGTAAAAAAAGTTTCGAAGAAGTTAAATAAGCCAAAGCCATTGGCAATCCAAAATGAAGATTATTCAAACATAAAGTTTAAAAAATTGAGCAATCATCAAGACATGTCCATCAAATGCAACATCATCGCAGACTCTGAATCAAAAACTATCCGATATAACTCTGTTTAAAAATTAAAGTCAGCTTTATTTTTGCAGGACCAGGAATAGTTCTAAAAAACTTGCAACAACAGAGAAAAACACTTAGTTTCACCATCATCTCTCTTTTTTCCCAAAATTGATAAAAAATGATTAATTTTCTTTTATATAAGTATTTCAAGTAATTATTCATGCCTGAAAGAGCTAATATATTTTTGGCCATACTAATCTGGGAGTTCTGGATATCAGGATTATTTATCCTGAGCGTAATCTTCCTTTAAATCGAAAATCTTGATGATCTAACGCTCTACACATTTATCAGTTATTCAGTCGGAAGCTTTTCCGCTGGTATACTTTCAGATCTGATTGGCAGGAGACCATTGTTTTTATTTTGTTCAATTTTGCTCTTTGGGAGCTCTATTGTTCTCTTTTGGAATCTGACGGCAGGCTTTATCATCGCTAATCTAAGTATTGGCCCTCTCAACAATCTGACATTTGTTTTCATAAATGAAAACGATCATGCAAACAGTGAAATAAATACAATTGGAGTGCTACTCGGATGGGCTGCGAGCTAAATCACTCTTGGAGTATTGTTTCTTATCTTGAAAGATAAATAAGTTTTCTTCTATATTTTAGCTGCTCTCACTTTAATTTACGCTATTTCAGCTTTAATATACACCAGATAAACGAAATAATTTGAAGAAAACAAACTTTTATTGAGGCAGCGAACCATCAAAGAAATCCTTATCCCCAGTCACCTCAAACCGATTATCGGTGGATCAATTTTAATGTTTATGATGCAGATGTTCTACTACAGAACACAATTTACTCTTGACAAGTTTGGTGTATCCCTTTAAATAAATACAATTATAGTAGGTGCAACTGAAATGGCTGCAAATATATCATTTTTTCGGATCATTAAGCAATGCAAAAGAAGGTTAGCACTTCAAGTACTGATTGGATGTCTTATGATATTGCTCTTTCTGTTAATGATGGTCTCGTAACCTTTGCTGCAATCTATTGTTTAGGGATGCATGCGAATGTTTGACACATGCATTATGCTTGTTCTTGGAGTCTATCTCCCTTAACTTTTTCCTGTGTCTGAGAGAGGAAAAGGGACTAATTATATAATGTGTTTTGGAGTATTTGGGAGCGCTCTTAGCGGCAAAATATTCACTAAATTACAGTTTGGGTATTTATAAATATTCCTATTTGCAGCTATCTTGTCTTCTATTCTGATGCCCGAGACAAAATTATCAAAATAATAATAATAGAATCAGTTACTTATTGATGATGGGCTAAAAAATGATATCTAATGATTGAATGTTTTGGCATTATTGACTCTTAATTTATTTAAGTATTATTATTATACCGAAGTGATTTAAGATGGAAAATAAGCTCAACTCATAAGATAAAGACTAATAAAAATAAACTAAATTCAATCGAGCTTAGAAACCAACCAAAGAGATTGAAACAAAGTAAAAATTAGATGATGATGGACCAGAGCTAAGGGATGATCTCGATTAACTTGTTAGACGAGATCATCTGGCCACAGTCAATAAATATAATTTAGTAATGAGGAAATTACAGATAGAAGAAGAGCAAAAGTACTTTCAGTTACGGTAATCGAAATTGTAATGCTTGAGGCCAAAAAACTTGAAACAAGTTAAAAATGACTCGGCTATTAATTTCAGTGGAAATTTAACATGGAAACTATAAGGCATTAGCAGTCTTGAATAGATTCAAGATTGGTAATCGTTTTTGAAATCAATTTAACGTCTAAATTTATTTAGCTTCTAAATAAGTATTTTTTTAATAAGGATAGAAAAAAATTCATTCTCAAATATTGTTCAATGCATTGAGGATATAGCTTTTCCTTTTTTAAAGCATCTCTCTCTTTGTATATTTTTTCATATTTTAGATCGCAACAATATTTCAAGCCTCGAATGTTTGCAAAACTGTCACTTGGAATATATATAAACCATTCAACTCGGTATTTTATCGAATAGTCAGATTCAAATAATATTGTTAGCTTAAGAGTATTGGAAAAATGCAGCTTTCCTTCTTTAAGGTAAATGGATTTTGAGGAGAATTTTATCAATGATTTCACTCCTATTGTTAAAATGAATGCGCCAAACTTAGCTGTTCTGAGAATATAGGAGTACTTCTATATTTAGGAAGTTGGAACAAATTGCCTCCAAAAAACGATGATATTAGGTGGCTGGTTAAAATGAATACTTCTAAGCTCAACTACCTTCGTAACGATATATATTATCATAGGCTGTCCGAATCCTTTACGAATGAAAAATGCTGTCATTGATACTGCTGTGAGAAATAAATTTCCAAATTTTAGCATACTGCGGAATAAGTGATCCTTAAATGATTATTGATGACTTGAATGCCATCTATCACGAGATATTTTCAGCCATTTATGAATAATAAAATAAAAATTCATGAACAATAATTGATTATAATCTAGCATATTTACTAATCACTTCCAAGCTCTACGAATGGCTAAATTGTTCTCGATGTCCTTTTTCATGACTTTCGCTACAGCCATTTAGAAGTCCTCCTGTGTGACGTGAATACGTCTCTCACGAAGAGCGAACATTCCTGCCTCCGTGCACACAGCCTTGCTTTCAGCTCCAGAAGCCCCAGTCATCTTTTAAGCAATTTTGCGTAGATCAATGCCTCTCATAAGATTCATCTTCCTTGAATGAATTTTCAAAATTTATAGCCTCGACTAAACAGTGGGGTTAGGAAACTCAATCTTACGGTCTATACGCCCAGGACGCAATAGGGCTTGATCCAAAATATCGATTCTGTTTGTAGCCATAATGATTTTAATGGTTTGTGTGGTCTCAAAGCCGTCTAATTGATTCAAGAGTTAAAGCATAGTACGTTGCACCTATGAATCTCCTTTTTGTCCCTCCATCCTGCTGCCTCCGATGGAGTCCACCTCATCAATGAAGATTATGCAAGGTGCATGTTATCTTGCCATTACAAATAGCTATCTAACCATACGTGCACCTTCACCAATATATTTTTGAACTAACTCTGAGCCTGATACTCGGATAAAAGTGCAGTCAGTATGATGAGCAATAGCGCGAGCCAGTAGGGTCTTACCTGTTCCTGGAGGACCATACAAGAGTACTCCCTTTGGTTGCGCAATACCCAAGGACTCAAATATTTATGGATGTTTAATTGGTAACTCAATAACTTCCTTGACCTCCTTGACTTGCTGATCAAGTCCACCAATCATATCATATGTAGAGTCGGGTACTTTTTCAACCTTCATTAGTGATACTAAGGGGTCAACCTTTGTAGGTAATACTTTGTGTAGGATATAGTTATCAGAGCGAACAGCTACTCTGAGATTAACCTTTATATCTTCAATTTTAATGCCTTTATCCAAACTCACGACATATTTCCCTTCATGACTCAACTAAATTATAGGCGATCTACCTTAACAAGGACGCGATTTTTACCCATTACCTTGACCACTTCTCCAACATAGGAATAATTCTCTTGCAGCGCATGCAATTCTTCTTTTAGTCTTGAAACTATTTTGCTTCATTAGTACCATTGGAATTAAGTTCGAATCTTTGTGCCTCTAGTCTTTTGATATTTTGAAGTTTCTCGTTAATTTCTGTTTATCTTTTTTGGATCTGTGCAAGATAAAACTTGCGTAGACTTACGCCCTCAGTCATCAAGTTTAAAAATAATTTAAATCTTCATTATAGAATCATTATTCACATTCAACAATCACTTGAAAGATTGAGTGTAATGGCGCTACAAGATGGTTACATCGATCTCCCACATAGAAGTCGGATGAATCCACCCAAAATTACTCAAAACGTGAGGATGAACCACGCCTAAAGTGCCCAATTACTCATCCCCCAGTAATACTGCAAACTGTTGCCCTGGGAAGTAGAACGGATTCTTGGTGGCGACTAGTTTATAATCTTTACCGAATTCAAGATGACTCTTTTTCAAAATAATGTCGAGGGAACCATGTAGTAGGGAGAAGATTCCTTTTTTACTGCCATCTTGCACTTAGTCCGTGAAAACTGCAGCCAACTTTCGTAGATTACTTGAACCAGTATCAGTAGAGGAATCAGCTATGATGCAATCACCGGCTTCAAAAAACTTGAACGGCAAAGAATTAGATTTATTTTCAAGGATAGTCCTCAACAATCCTGGAAGAAGTGATGTTCTACCAGTTTGGAATTCTTTTGTTTTTGCATTAGCAATCTTAATTAATTTAGACTCATCTTCATTAAATATGTTGGTTGTCACATCTGCCTTGCTACAAAGGGCAAAGTTCAGCACTTCATTGTATTGAGCCTGAGCCATTTAGTTGCGTAGGAAGTCAGTAAACTTATTCAGTCGTACTCGACCTCCGATTGTGGTTGTAGGAGGAAAAGTCGGTACTATCTTGGTATAACCATAACAAATAGCCACATCTTCGAGAATATCGCACTAATGTAGTACATCCCCGCGCCAGAAAGGAGCTAGAACTTTATACTACCCTTCACCTGAAATAGTTGCAGTTAGGCCAGTTCTTTTTAGGTAAGAGATAACCTATTATGGTTTGATCTTAGCACCAATTAACTTTTCAGCATGACTGTGCTGAACTGTAAATTACCTTGATTTGACGCTAGGTGTGATAAATCTTTCTTAGCCGTTAATAATTTCTACTGGTTCGACTTCGAACGGTTTACCACAGTATTGTGAAAAACTCCAAATGAGATTATTTAGGCAGATCATTGCCTTAGGTCTATTGAGAGCAGTGACCTAAATAAGTATATTTTTAGTATTAATAGATATTTTAGAGTGCTCACCATTGATGATTGGCGGTACTGAACATACAACACCGTTGCTGTCCAACACAAGTGGGTAAACTGGACTATCTCGAATTAGTGGTAGATACTCCTTTAATTTGTGATTTTAAAGTGACTTCATCATTCCTTACCCGTCCACCTACTATACTTGGTTTAATGGAATGAACTTGAATGATTTGGGATCTTTAGCAATATAAGTATAAGGGCCCTTTATAGTATCCAGATCATGAGTTCCTATTGATGCATACTTTCTTGCACGGCAAAAAGTATCATGAAGCTTTTCTTGTGCGCCAATGAAAGCTTTGTAGGTATTGTTGTCGAAGGTCACATTTCGCAGAATAGCTG
>Ga0302186_10003469_pt1 | contig 11537 bp, 8 predicted proteins | sample II_Bog_E1_2_FD_198782 | JGI IMG/M metagenome (GOLD analysis project Ga0302186, IMG submission 198782) | Peat permafrost microbial communities from Stordalen Mire near Abisko, Sweden - II_Bog_E1_1 | ecosystem: Environmental > Terrestrial > Soil > Wetlands > Peat | place: Sweden: Abisko, Stordalen...
AATAAAAGAACAATTTTGAATGAATCCAATAGAATTAAAATGATAAATTGACCCTCCTGAAAAATTGGCTTGACTATATGAAAAATAACTATCGTAAATTTCATAATTTGTATGGATAGATTCAGAACTCATCATGATATGAGAACCATTTTGCTGTGTGTTTATATTAAAAAATTTTGAATTTGCAATGAGGATTGTCAAACATTCATCAAAAAAAAGAGCTGATGTTTTCAAATATACTTTTGAAAAATTGTTAGAAATTATTGAATCTTGCAAAGAAATTGAGCATTTTGTATAATACATCAAATCATACTTAAAATTATTAATTTCTAAATCATAAATGCTAATATCTGATGAAATCCCATAAATAAAAGTTCCAGAACCATTAGAAAACAAATTAACAAAGTTTGAAGAATTCAAACCAATCGTTGAACTTTCAACATAAAATATCCCTCCTGTTGTCATAGTAGTCATATTGATAACATTAAAGTTATTTAAAATTGCAAAAGAATCATCATAAATTGCCAAAACACAACCGAGAGAAAAAAAGCATAAAATATTTTCTACCAATAAATTTTCAAATACAATAAAACAATTAAGAAAAATGCCAATATTGCTTGAAAGATTGAAAGTAGAATTTTGCAAAGTAAAATTTGAGTTTTCAGAATAAATCAAGAATTCTTCACAGCTATTGTTATAAAATTGTGAACTTAGAATTACTGCTTCAGTTTGAAATCCATTGCTTAAAAAAATTAGAGATCCAATCATCCCGTTGCATTTTTCAAAATAACTATGATTTATATAAATTGCAGAATACATATCAACGTTTGCAAAAGAACCTTTTATAGAAAAACAATTAGAAATATGATTATACAGAATGACAGCCATTGATTCTTCCCTCAACGAAAGAGCTCCCCCAACAAGACTGGAAGTGCAATTATTCAAAATAATGACTCCTTTTGTGACCAAAATAGCACCTCCTTCTGTAAAAGCCTCATTATCTTCAAAAGTTGAACCTTCATCATAATAAATTATTCTGTTTGCATTTATAACAGCTCCTGTTGAAGCGTAATTACCTAAAAAATGTTTAATGTATTTTTTTTTATGATATATTACCTGAAAAATGACAATTTTTAGTTTCAATTGCATAAATTGACAAATCGCTAACATCCAAAAATTCACCCCAAACATCAAAAATTATCCCTTCAGAATTAGAAATGGCAGCACCTGAAACTGTGTTGTTAATAAAATAAGAATCTTCAATATAGATAAAACAATTTATAGGGTCTGAAGGATAATGATCAAAAAATGAGCCATCAGACGCCCCCTGATTTTTAGAAAAAAAACAATTGTAGAAACTGTAATTTTGGAAAAAATCCCCTGGAATTGTTTCAAAAAAAAATAAGCCACTTCCACTTTGCGATATTCCATTTGAAAAATATGAGTTCTCGAAAACAAAAATCCTTTCCAACGTATCGCCTGAAACATAGAAAATGTTTGTAGAGTCATAAGCTATATTTCCAATAAAATTCAATGAATAACCCCAAAAATTTTGCGATTGAAAAGCACTTCCTTGATAAATCAAGAGACAAGTTCCATCATCTGCTTGATTCAATGAAAAATTCGAAAAGCTTAATGTAAAATTATTAAAATCTGCCAGAATCGTTCCTGCGATCATGTTTTCTGGGTCATCTGTTACTTTTAAATAACTATTATTCACAAATGAACATTCAATAATTGAAATTTCATCAGCGCGTATTTCCAGACAAATAGTCCAATGAGACGCAACATTTGATTCGAATGAGCTATTTTTAATTTCGATCGTCCCAGTTTCCATGAGAAAAGTGCCACACCCTGACACTTCTGAACTGTTGTCTAAAATACCTTGATTTCCAAGAAAAATACTTTGTTCAATAATTACATAAGAAGAGTCTAAATTTGTGTTATCAAGATAAATGACAGCTGAATAACCATTGCTTAGTCCATCATCTACTGAATAAATACCTTGATTTTGTTCAAAAAGACAAGAGATAATCATGATCTGGTTGATTGAGTTCAATAAAAAAACAGTAAAATTGTTGTTTGACTGGCAATTTTTTATGAAGAGTAAATAAAATTCCAACAAAATGACATTTTCGACTTTAATCAAGCCACCTTCGTTGTTTGAGAATTTTGAATTTTGAAATAACACATTTTCGGTATTTGAAATTTCAAAAAGGAGAGAAAAATTATTGAAATAAAAATATGAGTCCTGGATAGTTACATTTTGCAAGCCAATCAAAATGATCCCTTCAGAGTCAAAGACGTTTTGAGAAAATGTGGAATTTGAAATATTAAATTCTATCAAAAATTGACTTTGAAAATAATTGAATGCATAGATAAAATTTGAAAAGAAAAAATTTGATAAAATTGTCAAATTTTTTAAAGAAGCGTTTGAATTCATTAAACTGAAAAAATTCTGATAAAATTCGATCTGTTCACAATAAAAATCAAGAATAATAATGTTTGATGTGTTTGATGCCAAGAAAGTTGTAGCATTTATTAAAACATTGCTTTCAAAAGATACCCCTTCAATATTAATATTTGAATTGTCTGCTTGAATTATATAATTCAAGTCGAAGGAGATAACATTGATGACTTGAAAAGTGCAATTCTAATAAAATAGTATTAAATTTTTCTTCAAAACAAAAGTTTACCCTAAAAATTAATGTCGTTTCATTTGAAAAACTAAAAAAAGTATTGATTCTCATCGGGTTTTCGCATTTGAAAACAATCACCAAGTTAACAATTTGGAATGTTACATATTGGATGTTTGAAACCAGACCTGAGTCTTCTGAAAATACTAAAGAATTGTTATTTCCCTGACTCATTATCATTATATTCGCCATAATAGAAATAGTTTCTTCTATGAAAAAAACTTCATTTCTTGAATTAATATTGAGAATGGAATTATTGAGTAAAGTGAGGATAATGCTCGATAAATTATAAGAATCGTAACAAGTTTCTGAGTTGTTGATGGAATTATTGCTGAATACGTCACAATTTTGGCATAGATTTCTTTGAACATAAGCGAAGTAAAAGAAAAATGAATGAAAAACTGAGATTTTTAAAATCATTTAATTATTTAAAGTAAATCGATATTTTGTTTAATATTAACAAATTAATTCTTTGAAGTTTTTGTTTTTTTTAAATGGGGAGAAGAAACAAAAAATTTGAATTTCAGTTGGAAAAATTTTAATTTTCATATGGAAAAAAACTCTATCCAAAATAAAAAATAAAAAAAATAAAGAAAAACTTTATTAGAAAAAAGAATAAAAACCTTGAAATTAAATTTGATTTCTAATTATTATTTATCAATTTTCAAACAAAAATTATGAAGACAATTTTCCTTTTTTTTTGGAGAGAGAAAAAAAAAATAATTTTGAAAATATTTTGAAACTTTTTTTGGAAAACATGAGTAAATTTTTTGGAACTTTTATAAAGTGAATATAAATGACTATCGTTAAAAATTCCATTTTTAGTTTAATTGTAAAATTCATATATTCATTGTCTGCAAATTATATTCATATTATGAGTCGAACCCAGTTGCCGAATATTCGAAAATAATCTTGTTTTATTTGAGCGATAAAATTTCTTTTTCCAAATTTGCAAACAAAATTTATACATAAAATTTATAAATCGTTAACTCAAGCAAAAAAATTACCCTCAAATGGAAGGTCATTTAAAGTTATGGACTGGCATTCTTGGTCGATGGAAACGAACCTACTTCATATTGCATGATAATATTTTGGTTTATTGTAAAGAAAAAGGTGACAAAGCCCAGGGTTCGATTCATTTGAAAATTTCATCTATCACCCTAATACCCGATGACCCCCTGCGAATAATAATCAATTCAGGCACTAAAGAAATTAATATAAGAGCTTCTACCATTGGGGAAAAAATCAAATGGGTCAACGCTCTAAGAAATGCTCAAGAAGAGGCCTTTAAAGAAATAAAAGAAATGCCAGATTTAGATATTGTAACAGAAGAGGATAAAGCTCAAAATGAAGAGGTTCCCACTATAAAACCAGTTGAAATGAAGAAAATAGATGAAGAATTGGCAGAAATCTGGTGTAATAAGGCCTATCTGGATGAAATTTTGAGCATGATCGCGCCTCAAATTCAGAGGAACCAGCCGTTGTTCGAGAGTTTAGAGAAGATCCAGAACTATTGCCATCAATTAAAGGTTGTTTTCAGAAATTATCGATGTTTTTTAATAAAAAATAGAAATTGGTGACAAATTGCGTGAAATACATAGAGGATGAAAAAAGGAAACTATTTATTTTGGCGAAACATTTAGAAGCCCGAGCCGCAAATTTGGGAAGACATGTGGCACCATTGGTAAATTCTCCAGAAAAAAGCGAGAAATTTTCAACTGGGATCGTGTCACATCAACAAATTCTCAGGAAGAATTCAAAGTTCCTGAATTTTACTCCGGAAAACAATAACAACGTGAATGGAGATGAAACAGTTTTTGAGAGCTTTTTAGGTGGTGATGAACATGTTTATTATAAAAATTTAAAGAAGAAATCATCATTTTTGAATAATAATTTAAACACCCCACTAGGCAGCAATAATGCGATTATTTTGAATAACGCAGAATTGAATGAAAAGGCGGATTTGCCAGAATGCATCCAGGAGTTTAAATCATATTACCCATTGAAATATGTAAATGATTTTTTTTTTTGAACTATTAAAATTTTTTTCTTAGGATTTCTTCTTAAACAATCTAGTTTGGAATCAAATTCCCACACTTTTAAACGCAACGAAAAGATTCCAACTCCCATATTTGAAAGACCCTAACCAGAAATTAAATATTTGGAATCTACTCAAGGATATGATTGGCAAGGATCTGTCTCGATTTGCAGTTCCAGGTCTCCTTAATATTTTTTCTATCATTTTTATTAATTTCCTTTTATAATAAGTTTATCTGAATGAGCCATTATCAATGCTTCAACGTTTAGCAGAGCAATTTGAATACAGTGAATTGATCGAGGAAGCAGTGAATTGTGCAGATTCTTGCGAGAGAATGGCCTATATTATGATTTTAGGCTTAGCTCCGTATAGTTCCACCATAGGCAGAAACAACAAGCCTTTCAACCCTTTATTAGGAGAAACTTACGAGTTAATTGATAAAGAAAAAAATTTCCGATTTCTTTCGGAACAAGTCAGTCATCATCCTCCGATCAGTGCTGGTTATTGCGAAAACGACCAATTTGAATTCTGGTCGAATACCAATGTTAAGACTACATTTTGGGGTGCATCTTTGGAGGTAAAACCGTTAGGTCCATCACATTTGAAGCTAAAGAACTCCAAGGATCATTATATCTGGAACAAGGCCAAAACATCAGTCAATGGAATCATTTTGGGGAAACTTTATGTGGATAATTTCGGAGAAATGACTTATGACAACGTAACAACAAGGGAATCAGGCAAATTAATCCTGAAGCAAAGAGGTTGGGGGGATCGAGGAGCATATGAAACCACTGGATTTATCAAAGATGCCTCCGGGAAAGAAAGGTTTACTTTAAAGGGAAGATGGGATAAAGAATTCACATTGATAAACTCAATAACCAAGGTGGAGAAAATTATTTGGCGGAAAAATGCACTCTCAAATAATGCGAACGCTCAATACAATTTGACGAAATTCGCCATTGAATTGAATCATTTAACTCCAGAATTATTGAAACATTTGCCAATAACTGATTCAAGATTGAGACCTGATCAAAAAGCTTTGGAAATGGGATGGATTGAATTGGCGAATACAGAGAAATTAAGGTTAGAAGATAAACAAAGAGCCAAAAGAAAAGAAAATGAAAAGGTAGGAAGAGCTCATACTCCCAAATGGTTCGAGGAAAGAACGGATAATCACACTGGTCAGAAGGAATATTTTTATATTGGGAAGTATTGGGAGGCAAGAGAAAAGGGAGTTTTTCATGATTTGTTGGATTTATATTAAAGGAATTTTGATTTTTCGTGTTTTTTGAAAATTTGAAGATAATTTTGAAAGATCATTTTTTGGAGAAAAAAATATTTCGGATTTTATTCATGAGCTAAATTCAGAAATAATCGATTTTTTAGAAAAAATATAGTTTTATTTCAAAAAATAAAATTTGAGTCTTAAAAATTAGATTCAAAATAAAAACTTCCCATCTCGATAATTTCTTTAAAAATATTGCTGCTTTGTGGAGCTGCCTTCCTCTTTCAAAAACCAATAATTTTAAATTTTTTCTTTAACTTATGAAAAGCTTCGATGAAATGAACCAATTAGGAATGCAAATGTTTAAACCCAGATTTTACAAGTATTTGGCAAAAAGCGACCCAAATGATGAGAGCCAAATTTACTGATTGAGTGGATTTGTAACTAGATAATAATGGATATATTATTCAGAATGCAATAGGCAGAGTTATGGAAAGGCACCTGATTATCTATCTAAACGATTTGTCCATTCAGAATATTCAGAATGATACTTGGATAGCGACAGAAGAGAAGTGGTTGCAAATGTAAATGTGAGTTTTGCTGAACGCGTTATTAAACATTAGCATGGTTCAACGAGAAGATAATAATTTTTATGTGAACATAAGTTGAGCTATGACCAAGACTTCCACACAAAATTAAAAAAACAATTAAAATATAATCAAAGAAATATTTGGAAAATTGTATTTTCTCCCTTTAAAAATTTGTTGTTTTGTCTAATTTTTCTGATTTTTCTTTTTCAAATTAGATATAAATGGTGAAAAAAAAAAAATTTAAATTTTAGAATCTCAAAAAAATGATTCTTTTAAAAATGTTTCTTATTTGTATTTTGGTTTGCATCCCAGTTTTAAAAGCTCAATCCTCTCAATTCTTTTTGAATATCATGTATAGCTTCGATGAGGTGAACCAACTTTTTATGGGTACTATCGAACCAAAAATAAGACAATTTTTGGAAAAGGGTTTTTCAGGTGAAGTAGATATGGCATTGCCTTCTTTTCCCAATGTCGCTTTCAGCAATCTGAGTTTTTTCAATTACTCAATAATTTGGAATGAAACCAGAATAGACCCAACGAAGGATCCTCAAGTGTTTAGGTACACAAGTTATGTGGATTATTATAATTGTGCTTTCTCATATGAATACGGAATCAAAAAAGGCAATGGGACTTTGTTGATGGAAGGAGTCTTTTTAAATTTTTCGTTTTCCGTTAATTTTTCAAATGGCATTGGAGGTTTGGGTTTTGAGGTTTTCATTGTTGGGTCACCATCATTAGTTTATGCTGGAATGCAATTCGATTTGGCAAATGAGGCTGAATTCACAGATGGAGTGAACTTTGTATGTGATGCTTTGCCAACCAATATTTTAAATAACGTAGTTAGTGGTCTTAGAGAAAGAATTCCAGATTTTATAAACGGTATGGTGACGGATCCGAATAGTTGGACAGACATTAAAACACTTGGCTTTGCTAATCTTGATGTGATTTGGGCTGGAAGAGTGTTGAACATTACAAGTGTTCAATTAGAAGATCAAGGGTTAACCTACTCCTTCTTGAACGTGAGTTTGGTTTTAAACATGACCAGCCAGCCAACAAGCGCTAAACAATAAAAAAAAATTAATAATTTAGATTTTAGTTATATGAGAATTTTTTTTAATTCTTCATTTCTATTGAAAATTTTTTTGAAGTAATACTACTAATATCCGATTTAAACGATTTCGGCCCACAAAACATTCATTCTCAAATAACTTATACAACAAAACAAGCTCTGAAGACCGACTCAGAATAAAAAAAAATCAGGATCTGAAGGAAATAATCACTGAAAAGTGTTATTGTAATATTTCAGGATGGTCTGAAGCCCATGTTTTGCGATAGATTCGAAGATAATATCAGTCTTTTTTTGGCCTGAAGCAATAAATCAATGTTGTTTTAAATAGATTAGTGGTAAGGAAAATCCTAAATCCTAGAGAGAAAAAATTTGATTATTCAATCTTTGAAAGAATTGCAATGATCACAATGGACAGCAACTTAATTTGAACAAATTTCCATTTTAATTCACTCGAGTTCGCTTTTATTTTCTTTTTAGTTTCCGTTTTCATTTATTTATTTTAGCTTTTATTTATATTTTTAATAAATTTAGGGCAAAAAAATTATTGCCCCATTTCTATCAAAATTCTTTTTATAATTTTTTAGAAACAATTTTTGAAAAATTCAATCTTTTTCCGAATTTGTTTGATATAGCATGAAAAAAAACATAAAAATAAAAATTTCAAAAAATGATTCTTTTAAAATTATTTCTTCTTGGTTTTTCCGCCTGCCTCCCAGTTTTAAAAGCTCAAAGCACACCATTATTTATGAATGTCGTCTATACCTTCGATGACTTCAACAATCTTCTCATGAATGTTATCGAACCCAAATGTGAAGAATTTTTGGAAAAGGGCTATTCAGGTGAATTAGAGATGGATTTGCCCTCTTTTCCCAATATAGCTTTCAGTAATCTGAGTTTTTACAATTACTCAATAGATTGGAATCAAACCAGAGTTGGCCCAACACCGGATCCTGAAGTGCTTTCTTTCACACTCTATGTGGATTATTTCAATTGTGCTTTCTTATATGAATATGGAATAAAAAAAGGTAATGGGAATATGTTGATGGAAGGAATCTTTTTGAATTTATCGGTTTCTGCTAATTTTTCAAATAACATTGAAGGTTTGGGTTTTCTGATGTTCATTCCTGGGTCACCATATTTGTTTTATACAGGAATGCAATTCGATTTTGAAAATGATGTTGAATTCACAGATGGTGTGAACTTCATATGTGATAATTTACCTACGGCTATTTTAAATAACGCAGTTGGCAGTCTTATGCAAAGGATCCCAGGTTTTCTCAATGGTTTGTTGACAAACACTGCCAGTTGGACAGCTTACAATACCATCGCCTATGCAAATCTTAATCTGAGTACGGTTGGAAGAGTGTTGAACATTACAATTATTCAATTAGAAGATCAAGGGATAACTTACTCCGCATTGAACGTGAGTGTTGTTTTGAACTTGACCAGCCAGCCAGCCAGCCAGCAAGTAGATAAACAATAAAAACAAATTAACGATAAAAAATTGAAATTTTAGTTCGATGATAATTTTTTTAATTCTTAATTTCTATTGAAATTCTTTTTGAAACTTTTTTTATAACAAATCAAACAAAATAATTAATTAATTTTTTTTATTAAATCTGAATTCAAAGATTTTTTTATGTTTTGTTACAATTTTTTGTTTTGCATATTCCCAGCCATGCGATTATTTAAATCATGGAAACTTTTTACATTTTCTTCAACTTCAATTGCTTCTAACTGATCTAATTTCTCGAGAATGTCAACATCGTTCCTTAATCTTCTAATAGTGCTCTGTTCATTGTTGTTCTCAACGATTACGCTTCTAGAAATCACAAACGAACTTTTTGGTTCTTGATAGGATATGCTCTTACTTTTGCTGGATTTTAAAACAACTCTTTGTTTAATCGATTTAAAAAGATACCACACTTTTTCTTTTAAAATTTTTCCAAATAAAGCGACTACATAACAAATAAAAAGAATATTTATGAATACTAAAATTGTATAGGAAGGAATGGTAAAATAGGCATAATCATTCTCATTAATAAAAAGACATAAAAAAATGCTAAGCAAGCAGGTTAAAGAACTCATTTCTTCAACAAAATTGATTCCTTCACTATCATAGGGTTGCAGATGAAGAAGAATCAGGAAATAGAAAAACACTACAATGAAAGCCAACATCCCTTTAATAATTACATAAGAATCATAATATTCAAAGATTAATGTTATCAAAATTTTCTCACCTATTTTTATAAATTCCCAATAATAAATTCTGTATTCATTATACAAATATCCGTACTTCAATTTGGTCATTTGGTCTTTTAAGGAAAACCGTTTTTTTTGAAGTTGCATGAAAATAAACAGAGGTATTAATAAACCAGATAAAAGAACTGAAGGGAGACCGAAAGCTTTCGAATAAAAGAAATATTTGTCATCGTCGCACTCAAAAGAAACATCAGCTTTGATATATTTGTGTTCACCAATCTTAACACAAGAGAGAGTTTGAATGCTTAGTTTGACCAATTCCTTTTGAAAATAAAGAAAAGTAAAAATCAAAATTGTAGGTAAAATATTTATTTTAAAAGGAAGTTTTGATTTTATTGTGACAATAACGAACAATAAAATTGCGAGTAGCACACATATTAATGGAATGAACCAACCGACTATTAATCTCAAATGCAAAATCGGAATTTTGGAATTTGGAAATAGGAAAACTAGCAAACAATCCAATGAATAAAATGAAGATGTTATTGGAGAAGAAACTGGTAAATACATTTGATTAAAGAAGGAAACTGAAAATAATTTGAAATCTTCAACTATTGCCATAACCTGAAAGTAAGATATCATTATTTTTAAATAAAATGTTTGGTTTCTCCCTTTTTGTGAATTTATATCATTTTCGCTCTTTTTAATCGAACTTATTTGATCTAAATCATTGTTAGAATCCAAATTGATTAAATTCTTCAAAATTTCCTTTAAAGTTAACCAAAAAAAGCATAAATATGCCCCAATTCCAAACAAAATATAAAGCCAACTATAATCACTTCCTATTGCATAAGATCTACCCCAATATACTCCCTTTGAATCACAAGCTTCACATCTTGGTCCAATATGTCCTTTGAAACATAAACCATTTCCAAAACCTGACCCACTGACACAATTTGCTTCATTATTAAAACAAGACAAAATATTCGGATCCTCATCATATAAATTGTTTCTCCAATATCCTGGCAATATTTTAAATATTCCTGATTCCGAACAATCCCCACCCGTTGGACAATTGATGCATAGGACATTTTTTGAATTGTAGGAATAGGTGCCAGGTGGACAAGGGTAACACTGGATTGACGATATAATTAATTCACCAATGTTATTGCATTCTCTAAAAGCCACATTCAAAATCAAAGAGTAATTATTAGAAAAAGATCGAGTTGAGGTTGGGACAAAAATCGATTCACATGTAAAATTTAAAGTCAAGGTAGTCTTTGGCTTCCCTAAAACAGTCAATTTAGAAATATTGAAAAAAGAATCATTTAAACTGAAAATATTATATTGTTGTTGATTTGTGCCTGAAAATCTGATAGTCAAAATATGCGTATTTAAAATTTGGCTCGGATAAATGTTTTCATTTTCCTCTGATAACAAATTTACCGTGAACAAATTTAAATTATCTCCGCTTCGATAATTTGCAATTTTCATCGAACTTAAATTGAAATGATTATTTTCTGCTTTCGAATTCGAAATATTTAATCTCAACATTCTAGGATATGAAAAATAATTGTTTCCGAACATGGCTGATGCTGTATTGTTATTAAAGGAATTTTTGTTCTGTTTCAAAAGTAAATCATTCACAAGGTAATAAACCCCTCCACCAATCACAGCAGAATTTTTCGAAAAAATGCATTTATACACTGTTGGTAAT
>Ga0302186_10003471_pt1 | contig 11534 bp, 10 predicted proteins | sample II_Bog_E1_2_FD_198782 | JGI IMG/M metagenome (GOLD analysis project Ga0302186, IMG submission 198782) | Peat permafrost microbial communities from Stordalen Mire near Abisko, Sweden - II_Bog_E1_1 | ecosystem: Environmental > Terrestrial > Soil > Wetlands > Peat | place: Sweden: Abisko...
ACGACACTGAAAGTCCCGTTAGAACTGTTCGTAACTTATTATGATTTAAGCTGTCAAATATTTCTTGTATCGTATTGAGTGAAAACATATCTTTTATTTATTAATTTATTCTGATTAACCGGAAAAACTTTTAAACATTAACATCAAATTATTTTATTTTACGGGATGGACCCAGAATAAAATAGAGAATTGCTCCAAAGGGTATGAATATTACAATTAGAAGCATTAACAAATTATCATTTCCTTCGAATTTACTGCTAAGTATGTCTATTATAGCGATTATTGGAAGTAATAATACAAAAATAAACACAAAAGGAATAATTAGAAATAAGCTGAAGAATCCCATTTTAGTAAGTATTTATTGTTATTTTAAAGGAATTTATGGATTTATAAAATTGAGAGTATTAACGTTATATTGAATGCAAAAACCAAGAACCAAGAACTAAGTTAGAATATACAGTAGATTAATATTTTGCGAATAATTAGGTTATTAATTTACGCATTGTATATATTTATTATTTTCGTTCAACTCTTTCAATCAATCCATCTTTAATATGAATAATGGATTTTGTTTCGTCCGCTACCGATTTTTCGTGAGTCACAATAATGGTAGTCAGACCATTTGCATTCAAATCACCCAGTACTTTCATCATTTCAACCGTTGTAACACTATCCAATGCACCTGTAGGTTCATCTGCCAATAGTATTTGTGGTTTTGAAATTATAGCACGGGCAATAGCTACACGCTGTTTCTGACCGCCCGACATTTCGTTTGGTAAATGAAGCGCCCAGTCTTTCAATCCCATCTGATCAAGATATTCCATGGCAATTATATTCCTCTTTTTGCGGCTTATATTTTTATAGTAAAGTGGTAATGCCACATTTTCGAGTGCGTTTTTAAAATTGATCAGGTTAAACGATTGAAAGACGAATCCAATCATCTCATTACGATAGAATGCTGCCTGCTTTTCGGATAAATTTTTAATCAATTTATTATTCAAATAATAATCACCTGTATCATAATTATCTAAAATACCTAAGATATTAAGTAAGGTCGATTTACCCGATCCTGATGCTCCCATGATGGAAACATACTCACCCTGAGATATGTGTAAATCAATCCCTTTAAGAACATGCAAGGATGCCTGTCCCATGTCGTACGTTTTATTGATGTCTTTTAGTGTGATCATTCTTATGTTCTGTTTTTATATTTTATATTTTATATTTCGCGTTCCGTGTTCCGTGTTCTGCGTTCTGCGTTCCGTGTTCCGTGTTCCGTGTTCCGTGTTCTGCGTTCTGCGTTCCGTGTTCCGTGTTCCGTGTTCCGTGTTTTGCTTCTTTATTCTTTGCTCAATGCTCAATGCTCTTTGCTCAATGCTCTTTGCTCAATGCTCTTTGCTCAATGCTCAATGCTCTTTGCTCAATGCTCTTTGCTCTTTGCTCTTTGCTCATTGCTCTTTGCTCTTTGCTCTTTGTTCTTTGCTCTTTGCTCTTTGCTCTTTGCTCTTTGCTCTTTGCTCAATGCTCTTTGCTCTTTGCTCTTTGCTCGAAATAACAATGCAAAAATAAAATACTTTATAGTACTATGCAATACATGGTACTGTATTTTATATATATTTAATAATTGTATTTTATTCAGTAAATTAATTATTAGACGATTAAACCATCAGGTCTGGATTTAGGTTTAACTTTATTTAATAGTTTAGCTATTTATTTTTTAGAAATTAAAAAATAAATAGCTAAAAAACAGCAGACTAAAAAAAACAAATCCGGGAAAATCAACACTAAAAATTAACGATTCCTTCCACAGTATACCCGGATTTTTTTAATTGTTCTATCAATCCTGTTTCACCTACCAGATGCATACATCCAACAGCAATAAAACAGGATTGTTTAGTCATTAAAGCAGGAATTTGTTTCATCCAGTCATTATTACGATTTTCATACATAGGTTTTTTCTCAGCAGGAGTCATATCATCATCTTCATTATCAAGTTCCGAAAGTTTTTTTAAATCTCCGGCTAAATAATATTCATTCAAACGTTTCATTAAATCGATTTCCTTTTGTTTTTCTTTTACCGACTTCACTAAAATTTCAGCCTGACGGGTTAAGGACAATGAATCAAACATGATGGCAGCTTGTTGTTCAACCGTTTCTAAGCCAACTACCCGTTTATGATTGTCTTTTGCATTTTTCTGGAACAAAATATCAATTGCTTCAGGCTGTTTCGTCATGTTTTGTGAATGAAGATAAACGGATCCAACAAACATAGTTTCCAACATTATGGGTTTAAAAGCTCCCAGTTGATCCAATCCGGCACCCAGGATTTGTTTCAGTTCGGTATCAACTAATGTATAATCGGATGCATTCATCAACTCTTTAATATTCTTTCCCGGCATAACGGCAACCTGCATAATTTTAACCAGCATCGAAGCCATATCGGTCATATCCATTTCACCTACCACTGCATCTGCCTGACCTGATAAAATAAGTATCTTATCAAAATCTTTAATTTGATTCTTCTCAATTAAATGATGGGTTCCAAATAAATAACTTGTTTTTGTTAACCCATTACCGGATACTTTCCACAACAACTGTGCATTTGCACTCACAATTAAAAAAAAGGCGATAAAAGTAACTATAAGAATTCGTTTGATCATAATAAATGAATTTTAATAAATTAAATTATAAAACAGGTTTTAGTGTGAAGAAGAAAATATAACCACAAAAGTACAACAGAAGAAAAATTAGCCTCAATAGTTATAGTACACAATAGAAGAATATAAAATATTTAACCAAAAAAAGATATATCAGAAAATACAAAAATACTTAACCAAGAGACACAAAAAGACACAATAGAAAATCCGAAACACATTTTAAGATTTTAGAACAACAAGGTTCTAAGAATCAGTTAGTATTTCTATTGTTTCTATTGTAAACTTGTGTGGTTAACTCTTTAAATTCAAATATCAAATATACAAGTCACAAAAGTTTATATAAAGTTTTTATTGAAGACAACAATCAAAAAGAACATAAAGGTATGTTTTAGAACAGTATGTACATTTCGTTAAGAATTTATCCTTTTGTTTTGTGGTGAGATATTTTTATAAACAGATACAAGTAATTAGAACATTTACTTAAAGCTTAGTGAGTTATCGTATTCAGTCAGGAATTTAAACGAATTTATCAAGCAGCAGGATAATGACAATACCTACACTTCCAACAATCGATTCCATGGCTGTCCATGAGCGGATGGTATCTTTTAAGCTTAGATTAAAATATTCCTTAAACATCCAAAATCCCGAATCGTTCACATGCGAAAGCATTAAACTTCCGGCACCAATGGAGAGAACCATCAGATTTGGGTTTGCACCTGTAGCAATTACCAGTGGTGCTATAATTCCGGCTGCAGTAAGGCCTGCTACAGTAGCTGAACCAACAGCAACCCGTATGGCCATGGCAATAAGCCAACCTAACAGCAACGGATTAATGTGTAATCCCATTAACAGTTTTGCAATATCATTATTAACGCCACTATCCATGAAAACCTGTTTCAATATTCCTGCCCCTCCAACAATCAATAGAATGATGGATATATCTTTAATGGCATCGGTATAAAAAGTCATAATCTTTTTCATGCTGATGCCTTGTTTAATTCCAAGTGAAAAGGTCGCATAAATTAACGCAATAAGCATAACAATCATAGGATTGGCAAAGAAAATAAAAACAGATTTCAGTTTTTCATTTCCTGACGAAAGTTGAGGTATGAAGACAGAAACTGCAATCATGATTACCGGTAACACGGGTGTAAAAAAGCTGTTGAATGTTCCGGGTAGCTTTTCAACCGGCTTTATTGCCGTTGTAAAAGTTTCGAGTGGATGCGAAGGTATCTTTCTAAGTGTTTTGGCAAACAGCGGACCGGCAATAATCATCGAAGGAATGGCTACTACCATTCCATACATAAGCGTTTTGCCCATAGTTGCACCAAGCATTGGGACCAATGCCGTGGGTGAAGGATGAGGCGGCAAATAACCATGGGTGACCGATAATGCAGCCAGGAGCGATATCCCGATATACACCACAGGCAATTTATACTGATGAGCTACTGAAAATATCAGTGGTACAAGCAACACAAAACCGACATTATAAAAGAGTGGTATGCCAACCAGGAATCCTGTAATCATTAATGCCCACGGAATGTATTTTTTTCCAAATACTTTCATTAAAACATCAGCAATTTTCTGGGCAGCACCACTTTCAGAAACAAGTTTGCCAAACATAGCTCCAAGTACTACTATGATGGCTAATGAACCAAGCATATTGCCTAATCCGGTTTCTATAGTTTGTGGAATCTTGTCAACAGGTATTCCAAGTAAGACAGCACCAAAAACAGAGCTTATTAAAAATGCAAGAAAAGTGTTTACTTTAGCCCATGCAATAAGAAGAACCAATACCAGGATTGTAACTAATATTATGAATATGGTCAATTGGTTGATTAGTTAATTAGTTAATTGGTTGATTAGTTAATTGGTTGAATGGTTGATTTATTCAAAACCAATTTTTTTAGCCGCAAAAGCAGCACTGAGTTGAAGCATTGCTTCACTTTTCACTACATCAGTATGGCTGATTGTGCTCCAGAAACGGACTGTGATAGTACAATTATCGGGAGTTACTTTTGTATATAAAATCACAGGCTTTCTTTTTGCAATCACATTCGGTACATTTTTGATTGTACTGTTAATCACTTCATTGATCATATTCGCATCCAGTTCTTTTCCTGTAATGGAAAATATCAGTATTATTCTTTTCTCATCGTTGCTGAATGTCCAGTTTACGATGTTCTGTGACAGGATATTTCCATTCGGGATAATTACTTCAGCGCCATCAGCAGTAAACAATTTACTGGATCGGAGACCTATTTCTTTCACTTTTCCTGCCTGGCCGCTTACTTCTATTTCATCACCTATCTGCAACGAACCGTCAAAAATCAGAATTATACCCGAAACAAAATTATTTACAATACTTTGTAATCCCATTCCAATACCAACACCTAATGCTCCAAGCAGAAAAGTCAGTTTGTCTATTGGTAATCCTGAAGCCGCAATAGCCAAAAGATATCCCCCGATCAATACCAATAAACGGGTGATCAGCAGACGTGAATGTTGTCCTTTGGTTACTGTAGTCACATCTTCTGTTTCGATGCCTGTTTCTCCGAATAAAAAGCTTAACAACCGTTGAAGAATATGGGCAAACCAGATTATAACGAAAAAAAGTATGACACTGAGTAGTTGAAAAGAGATACTACCTATTGTTCTGGTAATTGTCAGTGATTCTACTACATTTTTACTGAGATCGTGATATATATTTAAATTGGTTGAAAACATGATTCCCCATAGAAAGATAGAAATAAGAATCAAAGGTATTTTGATTTTATCGGTCACAATTGAACTGTCAAAAGGCTTGTCAACGCCTTTTTTTAAGCGACTGCCCAATAGTTGTATCAAAACAATTTCAACAATCACTTCGATAAAAAGAGTTAATACAACTGCCTGAGTGACCGCAAAAACACCTGCAATTCCAACTATCCCCGATAGGGAAAATCTGCCGAATATATTCAGGAGAGCTCCTGTTGCAGTTAATATTATTCCGATAAAAGCCGCTGTTTTTATAAAACTGTAATATGGCTTGTCTTTGTGGAGCGATTTATAGAGCCGGACGATAAACACAATGATAGCTATATGAACAAGCAATTGCAACATTCTTTCAGCAAATGTAGGTTCAATCAACAAATAAGTCAGAACGTCGGCAATAAACAAGACTTCCAGGCCAATCCAGTTAAACAAAAATGAGCGGTCGGTATTTTTTAAGATAATTATAGTCGAACATATCAATAACAGAATGAATTCAATTGTAATATACGAAGTTGGTGCATACGCATCAAAAAAAGGCATAAGGCAAAGGATAAAAACCAACACGGAAAGAACCGGATGCGAATTCATATATTGAAGATTCAAATAGCTGTATGATTCCTTATCTTTCCTGAGTGTTTTAAGTAGTTTCCGTTTAAAAAACAACCAACCGAATAAAACAATTGCGAAAATAATTACAGCTATTCGTTCGCCTGATGTCTGACTGAAATAAAAACTAATTGCGTTTTGTTCGCTTTTAATGATACTTATTGCATTTTTAGGAGATTCCTTCAACTTTATTTTTCCCTTTGATGGTGTTTCAACTATTTCCTTTTGCCATAAATAATTTACTTCTTTACCAAATAACCGGGTCATTGAATTGTCCAACCTTTTATCCATAATGTTCAGCATATTCGATAAATCCAACGAATTGTCCGACAATCTGACTTTCATGGCATTAAGGGTATCCAGGTTTGCTTTTGTAACACTGTCTGTTCTGTTCCATTTCCATTCCAAACGGATCAGCTTATCATCAAAAGTAGTTCGAAGATCCTTGTTGGCATATAACTTACGAAAGACAGAATCCGACAATACTTTTTTCAAATGGGTTTTGGCATGGTATACACGATGGTACAAATTATCGAGTTGTCTCTGTATTTTGTCGGTTTCATCATCAAGGGAAGCCGTAAAACTCTGATAAAGGTATTGATTTTTAAGATGAATCACCGTATGTCTTCCTATAAAATTCTGACGAATAAGACTAACGTCTTTTGTCATAAAATCAATTCTTCGTGCAATGTTCTTCACATCAAAACCCAACTTGGCACTATCTCCGATAGTATTCAAATTATCGTTCACCCGTTCGATACTCAGTGTATAATCACTCAACGTCAGGGTATCCAACGTCATGATGATTTTTTTATGCATCCGTTTGACATTTTTCCCTTTTGTTTTTAAGCTATCCGAATGAATAACCTGTTGTTGCGTGGCAGAAGATATTAATGGATTCGTTTGTGCAAACAAAGCAAAGCCAATAAAAAGAAGACTGCAAAAAGAAATGAATCGTCGCATAAGCACTTATTTTGATAAAAGAACAAACATAAATAATAATCGTCAAACTGCCAAAAAAGTTATTAATTTTTGTGACATATTTTTTAGTAAAAGGATCATTAATAGTACTGATTATATATAATTGGAGAAGTCGTTATTCGTGAGAAAAAGTAAAGTCATCTATAAGAAAGATAAATGAAGTTAAATAGATTTTTTTGGCATTTAATTTGTTATAAAAAAGAAAAAAATCCTGTGATGTAAACAGTCATAGTATAAATTCAAAAAATAGAAATTATGAAACGGTATGAATTAAATTTAAAGCATTGTGCATCATTGCTTCATCTGCCAAAATTGACAATAGTATTAGCTGTTTTGCTGGCTATGGGTATGTCGATGCCACTAAATGCAGATGCACAAAGAGGTGGTGGTTCTCATGGCGGTGGTGGCCGAAGTGGTGGCAGTCATATGAGTTCGGGTGTAAGTCGGAGTAGCGTAGGTCGTATCAGTCCGGGTGTCGGTACTATGAGCAGAAGTGGTGCAAGTCGTATCGGTTCAGCTTATGGACGGGCAGGGAGTGTAAGAACAATGTCAGGGACTTATGGACATCGTGGATTTTCAGGCAGAGGAGGTTACGGTTTTAGAGGCTTGCCTTACTGGCGTTATGGTTATCTTCCTTTTTGGGGTGATTATTTTTGGGGAATACCACCATATTCAATGGAATTTTATCTTGATGGGTACAATTATTACGATTGTGATGGAGTTTATTACAAAAAAGATAACGATAAGTATCAGGTAGTACCTGCACCGGTTGGTACACGTGTAAAAGAACTTCCTAAAAACAGTCTTGAATTCACATTGGATGGAGCACCTTATTATTATTACTTTGGTACTTTTTATATACCTGTAAACGGACAATACGAGATTGTTGAGCCTCCTTTAGGAGCCGAAGTCGACAGTATTCCAGACGGTTACGATAAAGTGATGATTGATGGACAAACCTATTATACTTTAGATGATGTGCAGTATAAAGCAGTTCTCAGAAATAACGTTATATGGTATCAGGTAATAAAAAACAGCGATAATAGTCCGGTTCAGGAAAACCCGGCCGGTACTGATCAACCACAACAGAATAATGACATAGGTCATAAATAAGTTTCTGTTTATAATTATAAAAAGTATTTTTCACATTTTAGGTTTTGATTAAATTCAACAGACCACGTCGGGAGATGCGGTCTGTTTTCGTGTTTATAGGTTGTAGACATTTACAATTTATTCATTTACAATTGGTTAAAGCCTTAGTATGTTACCAATTATTCAACCAATTAACCAATTAACCAGTGTAATGAATCTTTAACGCGGAACGCGGAACACGGAACACGGAACGCGGAACACAAAGACAAATACTAAATTATTTCTTCTACTTCTTTGTTAAATATTATTTTACCCGCCTGACTAACAAATAAACCAGTTACAACTATCAGTATACCTATCCATTTGCTCATAGTGAGCATTTCATCTAAAATAAACCAGGACAGTATAGCTGTAAATACAGGTATCAGATTCACAAATACATTAGTTCGTGTTACTCCTACCTGACGAACAGCACCTGCAAACAAAACGAATGCAATAACCGAAGCAAATACTGACAACATACCTAATGCAAGCAACGATTCGCGGCTTACATTTATAGTTTGAATGGTAGTAAAATCAGTTAGAAAGAACGTAGGAATAAAGAATATCAACCCTAACAAACTCTGATAAAAGATCACATTCATAGTGCTGTAACAGGGTGGTATTTTTCGTAATACAGTAGCATAACAAATGGCTGCAAAAACTGCCAGGAATAATAGTGCTATTCCAAGTGGATTAGCATTAAATCCAACATTCGGTTCGTAAATAACAAAAAATACGCCCACCAGCGAAACAATAATTCCAAGTATATTACCCCTGCTTATTTTTTCACGCAGAACAATAAAAGCCAGCACCGGTGCGAATAGAGGAATCGTAGAAACGATTACCGACGCCAGTGTCGACGCAACGGTTGTCAACCCATACGTTTCCCCCACATAGTATATAAAAGGTTCAAAAAAGGCCAGTAGAATGAACCACTTGAAATCTTTCCTATGCAGCCTTTGAAGTCTCCCTATTGATTTTAAAACAATAAATAAAAGTGCCGAGGCAATTACAAGCCTAAGTGTAATTAAAGTCATTGGATGAAATGAATGTATAGCCACCCTTGTCCAAATAAAGGAAAATGACCAGAAAAACATTGCCAGAACAATGGAAGTATATAGTTTGATAGATTTGAACACTGGCTTATAGTTGGTAGTTTATAGTTTATAGTTTATAGTTGGTAGTAGGTAGTTGGTAGTAGGTAGATTATAGTTTATAGTTTATAGTTGGTAGTAATATGAAAACTATTAGCCAATTAACCAATTAACCAACGGAACGCGGAACGCGGAACGCGGAACGCGGAACACGGAACGCGGAACACTGAACGCGGAACGCGGAACGCGGAACACGGAACACGGAACGCGGAACGCGGAACGCAGAACGCGGAACACGGAACACGGAACGCGGAACGCGGAACACTGAACTAACTAACTATATCCTCAATTTCCCTTTGAATATTAGTCCAGACTTCTTCCGGCATTTTAGCACCCAACACTTCCACCACATTACCTGAGATCAGGGAACCTATTTTACCACACACTTCAAGAGAGTAATTATTTGCCAGACCGAATAAAAAACCGGAGGCAAATAAGTCTCCTGCACCGGTTGTATCAATACATTCTGATTTTCGGGGTTGTATATGCACTGTTTTATCACCAGACTTTATAAATGAGCCATCCTTGCCAACTTTCACAATGGCAATTTCGCAATGTTCGGAAATAGCATTCAACGCTTCTACGGGTTCCTTGCCTGTAAATGCCCGGGCTTCCTCCTCATTGGCAAAAACAATATCCACATACTTATGAATGATTTCGTGTAAAAATTCAAGATTATCTTCCACTACATTATAGCTTGCCAAATCTACCGAAACCTTTAACCCTTCCTGCTTAGCCAACCTGACAGCAGTGAGAATCAAATCGTGGTTTTGCACCAGATACCCTTCAATATGAAAAATATCATACCCCTGAAACAGTTGTGCGTTCAAATCGGAAGCTTCCAATTCACAAGCTGCACCAAGATAAGTGCAAAGTGTCCGTTCAGAATCAGGAGAGACCAATACCGTACAACGTCCCGATGGGGTTTCGCTTGTCAAAAGATGTGGTTTTACACCATTATTTATGGAATCATTAGTAAAAAAAAGACCAATATCATCTTTTCCTATCTTTCCAACAAAGCCTCCGGTCATTCCCAACCGGGTTATTCCATTAATTGTGTTGGATGCAGAGCCACCGGTAGCCATTATTTTCGGATAATTACTGACAGTATCGTTGATTTCCTGCGATCTTTCGGTATTTATCAACTGCATTCCCCCTTTTGGCAGATTTAATGAAAATAAAACTTCATCATTATCAATCTGCAATAAAATGTCAGTCAGAGCATTACCCATTCCTAATATTTTTTTCATAAAATTATACGTTTTTTTTCTGCAAAGATATTGCATATTTCAATAAAACCTATTACTTTTGCAACGCATTTGACAAAAAAATGTATCACTAAATTCTTCCTTAGCTCAGTTGGTTAGAGCATCTGACTGTTAATCAGAGGGTCCTTGGTTCAAGTCCAAGAGGGAGAGCAACTTAAAAAGCTAAATCGTATCATAACAACGATTTAGCTTTTTTATTTTACCGATTTGCGCAGGATTTGCGCAGTTTAAATTATTAGCTATCTATGGATCCTATTATTTCATCCCGACAAATTGGTCATCGATAAATTTAGTTATATCGGTAAGACGATAAAACGATTTGCCATTTAGATTGCAATAAGGTAGTTTGCCTTGTGAACGGTAACGTTGCAAAGTACGATGGCTTACTTTAAGCATTCCGATCAAATCCTGATTATCTAATAACTCATCTCCCTTTAGACAGGCATCGTGATTGAGCAGTCTATCTATTTTCTTATCAGCCATCTCAAGTTTATCGAATAGTCTTTCAACTATTTCTTCTAAATTTTCTTTATTGATTTCCATAATGATGAATATGATATTTAATTGAATGGAGTTTGCTGTATTTTTTTATTTTGTCACCTTGTTAATTCTTCTTCTTTCAGCAGACTGCTTATGGTTAGTAATTAAATCCTGTAAACATTCCTCATTACTTCGAATTATGTGTTGTGTAAGCATTCTTTTTACTTCAGTAATCGTATAATATGATTTACCGGAGATAACAGAATAAGACACCAGCCCTTTTGATCGTAGGCGTTGTAAAGTGCGTTCGCTTATTTTCAAAAATGAGCATACATCGTAGTTATCAACCCATGTCTCATCCGGATTTTCTATGAGAACTGGCTGTTGTTGATTTATAAACTTGGCAATTGAATTAATTTTTGCCTCTAACTCTTTAAATGCAATTGATTCGATTGTTATGACATCCATAATGATTATTTTTGATTGCAAAGGTCTGGCAA